>OJKW01000076.1_pt1 | contig 95804 bp, 79 predicted proteins | sample 1596591 | NCBI WGS metagenome assembly OJKW01 (sample SAMEA4350166, study PRJEB24818) | metagenome | biome: human; feature: gut; material: faeces | place: Denmark | collected 2013-09 | reverse complement strand
AGCAGTTCTCTTTGCCGAGAACGCAGCCCTTCTTTCGGTTCTTCCAGAAGAAGCAGTGCCGGCAATCTGCCGGGCGGGAAGCATGGTAGCGGATACCGTCCATCGTGACGGTCAGAACTTTTTTCATCGGTAAACCCTCCTTTGGTGGATTCGGGAAGTTCGGCCCGAAAACAAAAAAGCGCGTTCCTCTTTCTGTTCCGAGAGAACAGCGAGTGAACGCGCTATGTATGGAGAAAAGTGTTTTGCACGGCTTCCAGCAGAAAGGTGGAAAATAGATTCACACAGATTATCTTGTATTTACATGGATTTACAGGAAAGCGTTTACCAATCTTAGCAGAGAGCCAGAAAACAGGGTTCAAAAGGCGCTTTATGAGGCTTCATTAGCTGGAAAGCCGATTTTATTAGCTGGAGCTGAAAATTCTGCTAATGGCATTAGCTGGCTAATTTTGGTGATAGGTTCAAAATGAAAAATGCGAAGATCGTCTTTCACATGGAAAAATGACCTTCGCATTTCTTAAAAGGATGTCCCTACCCGGGTTCGAACCGGGGGCGTTTCGCTTAGGAGGCGAACCCTCTATCCAGCTGAGGTATAGAGACATATATGTATTATCGTTGATTTTTGACTTTTCTGCACTTTGTATGGAATGCTTTTCACAACGAAGTGACCGACTGCGTTGCAACCGGAACGGTGTTAAACTTGTTGCATCAAAAATTGTTGAGAAAACTTCGATTCCCGGTCTTGCTTTTGATTAGAGCAATCACTTCTGCACCCAAGGTATCAGGTTGACCGAATTCTTAGGAGGCGAACGCTCTATCCATCTGAGCTACGGAGACAAACTGCTATTATAATACCGCAAGTCGGGGATAAAATCAAGTTGAAGGAAAGAGAAAAAAGGTGTATCCTATAAAGAGAACGCCCGCCGCACAGCGGGCAAGAACGATACCGCCCCGGAAGCGCCAAGGCTGCCGGGGCGGGAGAAGGAGCTCTTCATGGGAAAAACTGGAAAAAAGAAAACACATCGCAAAAGCCTGCTGGTGGGCACCAATGCGACCCAGATCATCTGCGTGAGCTTTGTGCTGCTGATCGCGCTGGGCACGCTGCTGCTGACGCTGCCCGCGGCGAGCCGCAGCGGTCGGCTGAGCGTGGTGGATGCGATGTTCACCGCGACGAGCGCGACCTGCGTGACGGGCCTTGTCGTGCGGGATACATGGACGCAGTTCACGATGTTCGGGCAGGTGGTCGTCCTGCTGCTCATTCAAGTGGGCGGTCTCGGCCTTGTGACGTTGACCAGCTTTTTTGCGCTGGCGGCCAAGCGCCGGATGGGCTTTCGGGACCTGCGGCTGCTGGGCGAGAGCGTCTCGGCCAGCGGCTATTCACAGGCGACCGAGGTACTGAAGATCGTCATCCGGCTGGCGTTCCTGTTCGAGGCCATCGGCATAGTGCTGCTGGCGTTCGCCTTTGTGCCGCAGTTCGGGCTGGAGGGCATCTGGATCAGCATCTTCACGGCAATCTCGGCGTTCTGCAATGCGGGCTTTGACCTGTTTGGCCGGTTCGGGCAGTATTCGTCGCTGGTGCCTTTCGTCCACAATTACTATGTACAGGCCGTCGTTATGTTCCTCATCATGGCGGGCGGCTTGGGCTTCATGGTCTGGGTCGAGCTGGGCGAGTGGCGCAAAAAGCGCCGCCTGTCCCTCCACGCCAAAGTCGTGCTGGCTTTCTCGGCGATTTTGTGGGTCGGCGGTGCGGTGCTCATCGCCCTGATGGAGTGGTCGAACCCCAAAACGATGGGCGGCCTCTCCCCGGACGGCAAGATCATGGCGGCGCTGTTCCAGTCGGTGTCTACCCGCACGGCGGGTATGAACACCATCGACCTTGCGGCGTGCGGGCCCATTACCAAGCTGCTCATGAGCGTGCTCCAGTTCATCGGCGCGGCCCCCGGCTCCACGGGCGGCGGTGTCAAGGTGACAACCTTCGCCGTGCTTATCCTGACCATCCGCAGCGTGGCGCAGGGCCGCGATGACTGCGTGATCGCCGAACACCACATCGAGTCAAAGACCGTCTACCGCGCCCTGACCATTATCATGCTGGGTATGGTGGCAGCGCTGGGCTCGGCGGTGGTGGTCTACTATAACACCTCGGACGCCGTGTCCGTCATCGACGCGATCTTCGAGTCCTGCTCGGCGTTTGGCACGGTGGGCCTGTCGGTGGGCGTGACCGCCCAGCTGAACACCGGGGCAAAGCTGCTGTATATGCTGGTCATGTTCATGGGCCGCGTCGGCCCTGTCTCGCTGGCCATCAGCCTGACGAGCAAACCCAGCGACAACAAACGAAAGATCCTGCCGGTGGGGCAGATCAATGTAGGTTGACCAAAAAAGAAGCGCTGCATCGCAGCGCTTCTTTTTTGGTCAGTGAGCGTAGATCTCAATAATGTTCAGCAGCACTTCGGCTGCCTTATCCATCCGCTCCACGGTGGTGCACTCGCAGACGCCGTGGAAGTTGAAGCCGCCGGTGCCGAGGTTGGGGCAGGGCAGACCTTTCCAGCTCAGAACAGCGCCGTCGGTGCCGCCGCGCACGGGGACTTCCTCCGGGGTCAGGCCGGCCTTCTCAATGGCCTTGCGGGCGTTCTCGACGAGGTGGAAGTGGGGCTTGATCTTCTCGATCATGTTGCGGTAGCTGTCCTTGATCTCGACTTCCACCGTGCCCTCGCCGTACTTGCCGTTCAGGTAGCACGCGATGTGGAGCAGGTTGTCCTTCTTGAACTGCAGCTTGCCCGCGTCATGGTCGCGCAGGATGTAGCCGAGCTTGGCCTCGGTCACGTCGCCGTACATCTGGCACAGGTGGTAGAAGCCCTGATGGCCCTCGGTGGTCTCCGGGCGGGCCATGACGGGCAGGGCCTGATGGAATTCCATAGCCACATTGGAAGCGTTGATCATCGCATCCTTGGCGGAGCCGGGATGGACCGAGAAGCCGTGGACGGTGACGGTGGCGCTGGCCGCGTTGAAGTTCTCGTATTCGATGCCGCCCACGTCGCCGCCATCGACGGTGTAGGCGAAGTCGGCCCCGAAGCCGGGAATGTCGAAGAGGGAAGCGCCCTCGCCGATCTCCTCATCGGGGGTGAAGGCAATGCAGATCTTGCCGTGGGGGCGGCCCTCGGCCATGAGGGTCTCGGCGGCGGTCAGGATCTCGGAGACGCCCGCCTTGTCGTCAGCGCCCAGCAGGGTGGTGCCGTCGGTGGTGATGAGGGTCTCGCCTTTGAGCTCCTTCAGGAAGGGGAAGGTGGAGACCTTCATGACCATGCCGGTGGCGGGCAGGGTGACGTCGTGGCCGTCGTAGTTCTCATGCAGGATGGGGTTGACGTTCTCGCCGGAAGCGTCGGGCGCGGTGTCCATGTGGGCGATGAGGCCCAGCGCGGGCTTGCTCTCGCAGCCGGGGGTGGCGGGGATGGTGCCGTAGACGTAGCAGTGCTCATCCACAAAGGCGTCCTCAATGCCGATGGCCTTCATATCCTCCACAAGGATGCGGGCAAGGTCAAATTCCCGCTCGGCGGAAGGGTGGGTGCCGGAGTTGGGATCAGAAGTGGTATAAACGCGGACATATTTCAACAGTCGCTCGTAAGCACGCATAAGCTTGATGCTCCTTTGTTTTGATTTGGTTCTATCATACCTGTTTTGTGACCGTTTTACAAGAGGTAAGAGGAAGAAAGGCCGCATTTCTGGGGTGGGGAAAAGCTCCCGGAGATGCGGCCCTCACAATGCAGCAATACCACAAGAAATTGAGCTGTCAAGAGGGAAGATGCCCCGAAGATCCGCGCTTCTTTTTGTGGAATCGGCGAATAGCGACCGGCGGCGGGAAGTGCTACAATAGAACGCGGTGTGTGTGCGCACACAAAAACAAAAAAGAGGAGACTGCGGCGCTATGGAACAACTTTATCTGATGCCCGGACAGGAACGCTGTGAAAAATTCAGAGATGGCAACGGGGTGCCCAAGGTCCGCTACTCTTACTGCTCGCTCCACGGTGCGCTGTTCCACTGCGTCAGCCGCAGTGTGGAGGAAGCCCAGCGCCTGTGCGAGGATTGGCTCGTTGGGCAGGATCGCTGCTACCGCAACTAAAAACGACCGCCCGGAACGTGATGCAAGCGTTCCGGGCGGTTTTCTGTGTTCAGCCGAGGATCTCGTACTGGAAGTATTCACACTTGATCTTGCTGCCGACCTCGATCTCCGGCGGCAGCAGTGCCAGCGCCACCGGGTTCAGCTCGTCGCTGGCAATATCCGTGCGGCGCAGGTTGACGTAATCGCCGTCAAAGCTGACGACCTCATAGTACCATGGACCCATAGAACATCCCTCTTTCGTTTTCTTTTATAATAAGTTGCGGAGGAGGGTTTGTCAACGGGAGGCTTGGGCTTTTCATATCCAAGTTGAAAGAACACGGTCTTTCTACTTGACATAGCAGGAAAGTTCGGTTAAAATAATATGCGACAATGCGCCATCGCCAAGCGGTAAGGCAGGGGACTTTGACTCCCCCACCGCGTGTTCGACTCACGCTGGCGCAACTGAAAACCGTCTACTGAGTTCTTCGCTCGGTAGGCGGTTTTTGTGATTTGGAGGCATGTTTTACCCCGGCACCGGCAGTGGGCTCCCTTTGAACTTTTCGTTCGCGGTGACGCTGTGAAGACCATTCTTCTTGAAGCGGAAGCTCTGGCTGGGGCGGGGCGGACGCTGCTGCGCGAAAAAAATCTGATTCCGTAAACACAGCCTCCTTCTGTGTGGCGTTCCACTTTTAGGATATCCACAGCAGCGCCGAAAATCGGTGATTATAACAACGGAATATTGGAAAATTTATAGAATATTTTATCTGGAACCTTTATTTTGGCGCGGAACGCTTGACAAGAAACTGTTTTTTGCAATAATAAACTTATAGGAAAAATCTTTTATCCATCGGACCCACACCCGGAGGTAAATGCGATGTCGCTCAGTCTGAATCAAATCAATGCGTCCGCCTACGCCAAAGCGGCGGCGGCGCTGGAACAAAACGGAAAAGCCGCGGTGGCCCATCCCACGGGGGCAGGTAAAAGCTGTATCGCGTGGCAGCTGGTCGCCGACCATCCGCAGGCCTCCTTTGTCTGGCTGGTGTACGGCCAAGCGCGGCTTACCCTGCGCAAGGCGGATGTCAGCCGCTACAACGACGGCGTTCTTCCCCCAAACGTCGTCTTCTGCGATTGCACTGCTCTGGCCGAGGCGACGGCCGAGCAGTGGATCCGGCTGGCAGCCAAAAAGCCTGATTATATCATCCTTGACTGTTATCATGAGGTCACAGCGGCATGCTGGGCAAAGTCGGCCCAGCGGCTGCTCCTGCTCTGCCCGGAAGCGAAGCTGCTGGGCCTGACCGTGCCCAACAGCACCGAGAACTGCCGCGCTGCGGGCGATCTGCTGGAAGGCGCGGTCGTCTCCCGGATGACGGTAGGGGAGGCCATGGCACTGGGCACGCTGCCGGTTCCCTCCAACTATGCGGCGATGCTCTGGCCGCAGGAAGGCCAACTGGCCATGCTCCGAGCCCGGATCAAGAATCTGCATCTGCCCACGACGAACAACACGCTGACGGCCCTCTACGACGAGATCGGCTGGGCGGTGCGTCAGGCCGAGAACCCCACCGACCTGCTGCCCCGTGTCCTGACCGATACACAGGGGCGGTATCTGGCCGTGTTCGAGTCCGAGGATTACCTCGATGAGATCCGGGAGCCGCTGGAGGCGTTCCTGCGCAGCACGGACGCGGCGGTGCATTTCTACCGTGCCGAGTGCGACTGCCTCGCCGAGTCCGAGGAGGTCCGGAAATTCTGCACTGCCGCCGAGCCGGGCCCCAAGGTGCTGTTCTGTGTCAACACGCCGGGCGTCCAGCAGCCCATCGAGGGGCTGGCCGGTGCCATCCTCGTGCGGGAGAGTGGGGAGCCGGGGACGTTCCGCCAGATGCTCTGCCGTGCGCTGGTGGCGTGCGGCCGCAAGCCGGTGCCGGTGTTCGACCTGACCGCGAAGTTTGATGGCCTCGGCAATGGCCGCGTGCTGCAGAAGGAGTGCACCACCGCCATGCTCCGCGCGGGCAGCGAGCACCCCGGCTTCCAGCAGCAGAAGCCCATGCGCCAGAGCTACCATCTGTACTGCTGCTTGAAAAAAGAACTGGAAGCCCGGTGGGATGCCTACTACGAAGCGGCCGTGGCTGCCGCCGCGAAGGAAGGAACCCTGCGGCTGCCCTATCATTACGTCACCGAGGACGGTCTGCCGCTGGGCCGCTGGCTGGAAACGCAGCGCTTGGTCCGCGCCGGGCAGAAACCCGGCCGTCTGGACGCCGACCGCATCGCCAAGCTGGACAAGCTGGGCATCGAGTGGAAACAGCGCTCGGAGCTGGCTTGGGAGCGGGCCTTTGCCGCCGCCAAGAAGTACCGTGATGACCACGGCGACCTGCTGGTCCCGGTGCGCTACCACGACCGCAGCGGCTTTGCGCTGGGCGAGTGGATCGTCTACAACCGCCAGCGCTATATCAGCGGTAATCTGACCCGCGCCCGCATTGAGCGCTTGGAAGCCATCGGCATGGTGTGGAACGCCTCCACCGACCTGTGGGAGCAGAGCTACGCCGCCGCAGCCCGGTATTATCTGGAACACAAGGACCTCGAAGCGCCCATCAAATACGTCACGCCGGACGGTTTCGCGCTGGGCGTCTGGCTCAGCAGCCAGCGCAGCGCCTACAAGAACGGGGATCTGACGGAAGAACAGATCGAGCGGCTGGAGGCCATCGGGATCAACTGGGTCAACCGGAATGTCCGCAAATGGCAGGAAAATTTCGAGGCCGCCAAGAAATACAAGGAGACCTATGGCAACTTGGAGGTCCCTTCCAACTATGTCACGCCGGACGGCGTCCTGCTGGGCAAATGGATCGCCCGCCAGCGGTACACATGGCAGAACCCAGAGCATTCCAGCGCCCGCGTCACGCCGGAGCGCAAGGCGCAGTTGGATGAGCTGGGTATGGTCTGGGAGAAGTACGACCCGTGGCAGGAGCGCTACGATCTGGCGAAGAAGTATCAGGAAGAGCACGGCGATCTGAACGTGCCGCTGAATTATAAATCCGAGGATGGCATCTGGCTGGGCAGTTGGCTTTACCGCCAGCGCCAGTATCTGCGCACCGGGGATCCGCGGCTGGCCGACGATCACCGCAAAGAGCTGGAAGCGCTGCTCAAGAGCGAAAAGCCCTCCAAGCAGCATCCGGCCCACCGCCGGAGCGAGAACCTGCGGGAGCAGAACTGGGAGAACAACTTCGACGCAGCCAAGCAGTATTTTGAGGAACACGGCAACCTGCTGGTGCCCTCCAATTACGTCAGCGCCGACGGTTTCCGGCTGGGCGTCTGGATGTCGAACCTCCGCGCCGCCCGCAAGACCCGACCGGATTCCTTCCAAGTGACGCAGAAGCACATCGAGCGGCTGGACGCCATCGGGATGGAGTGGGACGCCCGCATTGCCAAGTGGGACCTTGCCTATGAGCACGCAGAGGCCTACGCTCAGCAGCACGGCGATCTGCTCCCGCCCGCGACCTTCCGCTGCGAGGACGGCTTCGGCCTCGGCGACTGGGTGCGCCGGATGCGCACCGCCTACGTCGAGCACGATCCCAAGCTGACGCCGGAGCGGATCCACCGCCTGAACCAAATCGGGATGCAGTGGGTGCTGCACCGGAAAGAAGAGCAATAAAAAAAGCGAGACTGCTGGAAAAGCCCAACAGCCTCGCTTTTCATTTTATAGGTTGTCCAATTCGGTCTGCAGCTGCGCCAGCGCGGTGCGGATGGGCAGGTGCTGGGGGCAGACAGCCTCGCACCTGCCGCAGCGGACGCAGTGGCTGGCCTTTTCGGCGTCCGGGAAGTGGGCAGTCCACTGCTGTTTCACGGCATCCGGCTGGCCGAACATCCCCAGCTTGTTCCAGATGCTGAAGTTGTCCGGGATGTCCACCCCCATGGGGCAGGGCATACAGTACCGGCAGCCCGTGCAGCCGATCTTGATCCGGCTGTGCAGGATGCGGGCCGTCTCGGCCACGGCGTCCATTTCAGCGTCGTTCAGGGGCCGGAACTGGGCGAAGGTGGCAAGGTTGTCGGCGAGCTGCTCCTCGGCGCTCATGCCGGAGAGGATGAGGTGGACGTTCTTGTGGCTGCCCACCCAGCGCAGCGCCCACGAAGCGGCGCTGGCGTCCGGGTCAAGGGCGGTCAGCGGGGCGGCGGCGTCTGCCGGGAGATTGGCCAGCGTGCCGCCCTTGATGGGTTCCATGATGATGAGGGGGATGCCCAGTTCTTCCGTCAGCGCGTAGCCCCGGTCGCCCGCGATCTCCTCGGCGCGGTCGTCGGTGTCGAGGTAGTTGTATTGCAGCTGGCAGAAGTCCCACGGCTGGTCCCGCAGGATATGCTCCAGCCCGGCGGCGTTGTCGTGGCAGGAGAAGCCGAAGTTTCGGATGCGCCCGGCCTTTTTCTCCTCCCACAGCCAGTCCACGATGCCCAGCGCCTTGGCTTGGTCGTACCGGGCCGTATGGAGGGAGTGGAGCAGATAGAAGTCGATGTACTCGACGCCCAGCCGCTCGAACTGCTCGCGGTAGATCTTCTGGGCCTTTTCCAGCGAGTCGCACTGCCACACCGGCAGCTTGGTGGCCAGATAAAAGCTCTCGCGGGGCCACTTGGCGATGACCCGCCCCACGAAGGGCTCGCTTTTGCCCCCATGGTAGGGGTAGGCGGTGTCAAAGTAGTTGACCCCCGCCTCGCGCGCGGTGTTCAGCAGCGCCTCGGCCCGCGCTTCGTCGATGCCGCCGTCCGGCAGCGTCGGGAACCGCATACAGCCGTAGCCCAGCAGCGAAGTGGTGAGGTTTGCTTTTTCCCAATGACGGTGTTCCATAGAGACTCTCCTTTTTCAGTGCTTCCTCTTTTTTCGGTCATCCCAGACAAAATAAACGGTATAGGCAGCGAAGACGACCAGCGCTGTCCGGGTGACAGCCTTGCTCAGGCGGATGCCGGCGGGCTGGTAGATGAAGTCGATGGTGCTTTCCCCGGCGGGGCAGAGGACGGCCATCAGACCCTCATCCACCCGCAGGATGTCGGTCTCGCGGCCGTTGACCGTGGCGGTGAAGCCGTCGTCGTAGGGGACGGAGAAGAACACGAGGTTCGCGGTGTCCAGCGTGATCTCGGCGTGGAAGCCGGAGTTCGTCATCTGGAAGACGCTGCACGCCGAGGCGCGGCGGTCGGCGCAGTCCTGTACGTAGCGGTCATAAGTCAGGTCGTTCAGCTCGGCGGCGGGCAGCTCGGTCAGGTACTGGCCGTAGGCGGCTGCGTCCTCCTCCGAGAGGACCAGCGCCCGCATCAGCAGGTTCGAGCGGGTGACGGTGATCGTGGACTCATAGGCGTCCTCGGTGAGGTAGTAGTCGTAGGTGAAGCCCATGGGCACATAGTTGTCGTTTTCGTAGAGGGTGAAGCCGTCCAGTGTGTCGTAGTAGCTCCAGCCGTCGTCTGCCACGGCGAGGAAATCGCTCTGGTGGACGGGTGTGGTGATGAGGTACTTCACGCTCAGCAGCCCCCGCAGCGCGTAATTTTCCAGCTCCGGCTGGCTGCGGACATCCCGCTTGACGCCCAGCGCCGGATAGAAGCTGAGGATGCTGGGAGCCGCCGTGCTGCCGAAGTATTGCAGGCTGCTCTTGTCCAGCCAGAGGCCGAGGTTGTCGTGGGTCTTGAAGGTGTCGATGCGCCAGTCGCCTTCGGGGAGGTCTTCCTTGAGGGCGAGGGCGTTGGTGTATTCCTCCACCAGATCGCTGTCGGTGTTCCACTGGCCGAACTTGCCGATGCCGATGTGGGTGATGCCGAACAGGCAGCTGAACGCCAGCACCGCCGCCAGCATCCGCTGGGGCAGGCGCTTATCCTGCCGCCAGCGCCGGGTGATGAAGCGGTAGACCAGCAGCCCCGCCAGACCGAAGCCGAGAACGGCGGCATACTGGCCGGGGTTCTGCAGAACGCCCAGCGTCCATTCCTTCGTGGAGGTGTCCTGCACCGGCACCAGCGCGAAGGCCAGCGTCGCGATCATCAGCCAGCCGATCCGCTTGGCCGGGCGGTCCAGCTCCACGGCGGGGTCTTCCAGCGCGTTGACGGTCATGGCCGCGAGGATCAGCACCGGCATATAGAACCACCGGGCGTAGTAGCTGGAATTGAGGGCGTAGAACGCACTGTTCAGCACCGGAACCAGCGCAAAGACGGCGCAGGTGCCGACGATCCGCTTTTTGCTGTCGCCCTGCCGGGTCTGCCAGTAGGCCACGGCACCGGCCAGACTGCACAGGGGCAGGTAGGCCGTCATGCTCGTCCACTTGATGATGCCCTCCGACCAGATGGAGGTCATATAGGGCGAATCCGGCGGCAGGATCCAGCTCAACAGGATGGCAAGATACTGCTGGGGTTTCGAGTAGGTCAGAAAGCCCCAGCCGGAGGAAAGGTCGATGGTGCGCGGATTCTGTAAGAGCGAGAGGACGGCGGGCCAGAGGATGACGAAGCCCAGTGCCGCGCCCAGCATGCTTTCAAAGGCCAGATGGCCGAACAGCCGGGGCGTGAGCTTGAGATCCCCGGCGCTGACCTTGCACAGGAAGTAGATGATGAGGAAGAGCACCTGCCCTATGAAGAAGAAATAGTTGTTCAGCAGGTTGATGCCTACCCAGAAGGCGAACAGCCCGTGGCGGCCGTTGTAAATGGTCTCGTCCAGCGCCCAGAGCATCCACGGGAAGAGGGCCAACACATCGATGAAGTGGTTGAAGAAGATGTTGTACAGCCCCCACCCGGAAAAGGCGTAGAGCACCGCGCCCAGCACGGCGTAGTTCTGGTTCTGGACATAGCGGCGGAGGTAGAGGTACGCGCCGCCGCCCGCTGCGGCGAACTTGAGCACCAGCAGCGGGACCATCAGGTAGGGGAGCCACTGCTGCGGGAAGAGCAGCGAGAACCAGAAAAACGGCGAGCCGTACAGGTAGAACGAGTAGGCGTTCATGGCGCCGCTGCCAAGGTCGGTGGCCCATGAGAAGGTGTTGCGGACGCTGCCCGCTCCGTCCGGGTAGCTCAGCCCCTTGAGGAAGCCGTTCATATAGCGGTAAAAGCTGATCTGCTGGCTGTTGAAGTCCCCGGCGTAGTGGAAAAAGCCGCCGTCGAGGAGGTAGAAGGGCAGGAAGATCAGCGCCGCCGTCAGCGCACACAGGCAGACCGTGAGCAGGAACTTGTTCTGTTTCTGCCCCAGCAGCCGGGGAGTACGAGTTGATGTCATGTCAGAGAACCTCTTTTTTCAAAACGTTCGGGAGTTTCAGGGGAAGGGGATCTGGCGGGTGTCGTCCGGGTCCAGCCCGGCCTTCCGCTGCTGGTCGAACACGGCCTCGATGAGGCGGTCAATGTCCTCCAGATGGGTCAGCTCACAGCAGTACCGCCGCAGGGAGGCTGCTCCTTTCAGCCCCTTCATATAGTGCATGGTCTGGGCGCGGGCTTGGGGCATGGCCACGAACTCGCCCTTCTGCTCCACCATCTCTTCCACTTGGCGGCGCAGCGCGTTCATCCGGGCTTGGAGGTTCGGCTCCTTGGGGGCAGGGGCACCCTCCAGCGCGGCGTTCACCCGCTCGAAGAGCCACGGGTCGCCGAGAGCCCCGCGGGCGATCATCACACCGTCGCAGCCGGTCTCGCGTACCATGGTCACGGCGTCCTCCGCCGTGTGGATGTCGCCGTTGCCCAGCACGGGGACATGGACGGCGTTCTTCACCTTGGCGATGATGTCCAGATCGATGCCGGGGGTGTACATCTGCTCCCGCGTCCGGGCGTGGACGGCGATGAGCGAAGCACCCGCCTGTTCGCACGCCTTGGCGCACTCCACGGCGGTGATGTGGTCGGCGTCCCAGCCTTTGCGCATCTTGACCGTGACGGGGCGGGAGGTGTGGGCGAGGACCTGCTCCACGATCTTCCCACACAGGTCCGGGTCCAGCATCAGCTTGCTGCCCGCGCCGCCGGAGACGATCTTCGGGGCAGGGCAGCCCATGTTGATGTCGAGAAAATCGAAGTCGTATTCTTCCATGGCGGCGGCGGCTTCGCCCATGATCTCCGGCACTTCTCCGAAGATCTGGACGCCGTAGGGCGCGCCGTTGGGCTGGGCCTTGAGCAAGCTGACCGTCTTGTGGTCGTGGTAGACCAGCGCCCGGCTGGATACCATCTCGCTGACGGTGAAGCCCGCGCCGTGCTGGGCCATCAGGCGGCGGCAGGGCGCGTCGGTAAAGCCCGCCATGGGGCCGAACACCGCCCGGTGGGGCAGGGGGATATTCTGAAGTTTCAAAGGTTCCATTGTGTTCCTCTTCTGCTTGACAAAACGATGAAAAATTACTATGCTACTAATAGAGAAAGCGCTGACTGCAAAATGGTCAGCTCCTCCTCGGCTTAGGTGTCAAAAAGAATGACCGCTTGCTTTGTGAGGGCAGAGGCGGTCATTTCTTTTTAAAGAAGCCGTTTCCCACGACGCGCAGTCGGGGAGGAGCGTGACCACCTGCATTTGCAGACAGCGCCTTACAGCCAGATGGCTGCGGATACAGTATATCATAAATGAAAGCACAGCACAAGCGCCGTGCTTTTTTCGTTTTTAAGTCTGTTTTGCCCCGATCTTCGCCAGCAGCGCAGCCAGCACAAGGCCGGCGGGGGCGCTGATCCAAGTGGAGAGCCAGAAGCCGGAAAAGCCGATGCGGGGCACCAGCAGCACACAGGCGCAGAGGTTCAGGCCGATCTGCCCAAGGTTCGAGGCCAGATACAGCCCCATCTTCTGCGCCCCGCGCAGCCGGGCTTCGCACAGGTGTTTCTGGGCAGTAAAGATGTAGGTCAGGCCCTCATAGGCCAGCATGGTGGAGCCGTAGGCGGCGGCAGAAGCGTCGGTGGTGAAGAGCCGCAGCAAGGGGCCGTTGAGCCCGATGCAGAGGGCCGCCACCAGCAGGGAATAGAAAAACAGGATGCGCCGCCCCTCGCGCAGACCCTCCTGCACCCGCTGAGGCTGGGCGGCGGTGGTGTTCTGGGCAATGAAAAAGACGATGGACTGCACAAAGCCGTACACCGGCATCATCATCAGGCTGGAAAGCTTGCCCGCGCAGGAAAAGCCTGCGATGGCGGCCACGCCAAGGCCGCCCAGCAGCCCCTGCTTGACCGTGGTGATGATGGTGCCGCTGGCTTGCTGGAGGGAGTTCGGGGCGGAAAGCCGGAAGATCTCCTTGGCGTATCTTGCCTTGAGCATTTCCCGGCGGAAGGGTGTGTCCAGCTCGGTTTTGCGCAGGTGGGCCAGCATGTACACCGCCCCGGCGATCTGCGCGGCGGCCGTGGCCCCGGCGGCACCGGCCACCCCGAAGGGCCCCACGAGGGCGAGGTCCAGCAGGATGTTCATCACGCTGGTAGCCACCACAGCCCGCAGCGGCGTTTTGGAGTCGCCGCAGCCCATGACGCATTGCTTCGTTAGGTCATAGAGCATCAGGAAGGGCAGCCCAACGAGGTACACCCGCCCATAGAGGACGGCTTCGGCCAGAATCTCTTCCGGCGTGCGGATGAACCGCAGCAGAGCGGGCAGGGTGAAAAAGCCCAGCGCCGTCAGCCCCAGTGCCAGCGCAAGGTTCACAAAGAGCAGGTTATAGAGCAGCTCGGCCATTTCCTGCCGGGTGGCCGTGGGCTTGCCCGCTGCCACCAGCAGACCGCCGCCCAGCTCCATGCCGCCGGAGATGAAGAGGAAGATCATCAGCACCGTGGAGGCGTTGGACACAGCCGCCAGCGCGTCGGCGTCCAGCCGCAGCCCGATGATCATGGTATCGGCCACCGAGTAGAACTGCGTGGCCACCATGCTCAGGATGATAGGAAAAGCATACCGCAGCAGCGCCGGGCGCACCGGCCCATGCAGCAGGGTGTTTTGTGTTTCGTTCGTGCAGAACACCTTCTTTCGGGGAATGATAATATACACAGAATGTACTAAGAATACGTTGTTTTACAGAAGATGTCAAGTTCGGGAGCATAGCCCACACGGAAAGGAAAAAGCAGGACTTGCCCGGTGAAAAAAATCATTCACCTGAATCTTCCCCAAAATGAAAATTTCCCTCTTGACTTTACGAAAATAAAGTGTATAATGCAATCAAACCGATGAGGCGGAAGAGAATCTGCACAGCGCATCTGCTAGAGAGCCCGGAGGATGGAAACGGGCGACAGCGGGGCAGAACTTCGTGGGCCGCCGAGGGCCGGGCAAACGGGAGCAGGATGCTCTTCAGTAGCTTGGGACGGAAGCCTCCGTTACAGGGCAGGGGAGTGTTGGCTCTCCGTGAGGGGCTCTGCGGCCAAGGTTTTGGCGGACAGCAGAGCAAGCAAGGTGGCACCGCAGAATCGTAATTTCGATCCTGTCCTTGTGGATGAACACACAGGGACGGGATTTTTTTGTATTTACAGACCCGTTCCGCAAGTGGAGCGGGTCTTATTGTTACTGCCGCCCGCTCCAAGGAAGGAGCAACCGCTATGAAAACCATGAACAAGATCACCCGCCGCAGTTTCCTGAAGGCCGCTCTTGGCGCCGCCGCTGTTTCCGCATTCAGCCTGACCGGCTGCGGCGGCTCGGCATCGTCCGCTGCAGCCGGCACCGCTTCCAGCGCTGCTGCTTCGTCTGCCGCCGCTTCTGCCGAGGCGGGCCAGACCTTCAAGGTCGGCATCGTCAACTACGTGGATCATGCTTCCCTGAACCAGATCGTCGCTTCCGTCGAGAGCCGTCTGGATGAGATGGGCAAGGAGAAGGGCGTCACCTTCGATTACGCCGACTACTACGCCAACGCACAGGCCGACCAGACCAACCTGAACCAGATCGGTGCCGACCTCGTGGCCGACGATGTGGACGTCATCGTGGCCGTTGCCACCCCCACCGCCGCCACCATGCTGGCCGCTGTCGAGGACACCGATATCCCCGTGGTCTACTCCGCTGTCACCGACCCCTCTGCCGCCGGTTTTGACGGCGAGGAGAACATCACCGGCACCTCCGATGCGCTGAACACCGATGCCATTATGAACCTGATCCTCGCGGTCAACCCGGACATCGACACCATCGGTCTGCTGTACGACCTCAGTCAGGATGCTTCCACCCAAGCCATCGCGGATGCCAAGGCGTTCTGCGACAGCAAGGGCATCCAGTACGTTGAAAAGAACGGCACCACCACCGCCGAGGTCCAGATGGCCGCGGAGGCCCTGATCGCTGCGGGCGTCAAGGCCGTCTTCACCCCCACCGATAACACGGTCATGACCGCTGAGCTCTCCATCTACGAGACCTTCCTTGATGCGGGCGTCCAGCACTACACCGGTGCCGACAGCTTCGCGCTGAACGGTGCCTTCGTGGGCTACGGCGTCGATTACGTCCAGTTGGGCGAGGCCACCGCCGATATGGTGGTGGAGCTGCTCTGCGAGGGCAAGACCACCGCCGACCTGCCCTACCAGACCTTCGACAACGGCATTGCCACCATCAACACCGAGACCTGCAAGGCGCTGGGCCTCGACCTCGACACGGTCAAGAAGGCCTTCGAGCCCTACTGCACCGAGGTCGTGGAAGTGACCACGCAGGAAAACTTCTAAAGGAGCAACAACCATGCTGGCGAGTATCTTTTCACTCAACGTGATCCAGACCGCGCTGGAACTGGGCTGCATCTATGCCCTTGTGGCGCTGGCTCTGTTCTTGAGCTATTCCATCCTGAACATTGCGGACCTGTCCACCGACGGCTGCTTCACCCTTGGCTGCGCCGTGGCCTGTCAGGTCGCGTTGACGGGCCACCCCTTCCTTGCGCTGGTGGCCGCGATGGCCGCCGGCGTGTGCTCCGGATTCGTCACCGCCTTTTTGCAGACCCGCCTCGGCGTCGAGAGCATCATGGCGGGCATCATCGTGAACACCGGCCTGTATACCATCAATCTGGCGGTCATGGGCTTCTCGTCCACCCTCTCGCTGGTCAAGACGGACACCGTCTTCTCGTTGGCCAAGACGGCGCTGGCCTTCACCGGCGGCTGGTATAAGCTGGTGCTGACCGCAGCCGTCATCGCTCTCGCGTGCGTCGGCATGGTGGGCTTTCTCGGCACCCGGCTGGGCCTGTCCATCCGGGCCACCGGCGACAACGCCGCCATGGTGCGGGCTTCCAGTATCAACCCGGCCTTCACCATCACGGTGGGCCTGTGCATCTCCGGCGCGCTGACGGCGCTTTCCGGCGGTCTGCTGGCCCAATACCAGAAAAGCAGCGATATCAACGTGGGCACCGGCATGGTGACCATCGCGCTGGCCTCCCTCATCATCGGCGAAACGCTGGTGGGCAAGCGCACCATGGTGCGCCGGGTGCTGGGCGTTGTCTTCGGCAGCTGCCTGTACCGCTTCATCGTGGCAGTGGCCCTGCGCTTCAACGTCCCGGCGGCGGCCATGAAGCTGGTGTCCGCCCTCATCGTGGCCATCGCCATCTCGATGCCCGCCATCCAGAACCGGCTGGCCTTCGAAAAGCGGAAGCGCGCGGCCCAGAAGAAGGAGGCGGTCTGAGATGGAAATGCTGGAATTGCAAAATCTGCACAAGACCTTTAACCCCGGCACCGTCAACGAGAAGGTGGCGCTGAACGGCGTCAGCCTGAAGATGGAAGCGGGGGACTTCGCCACCATCGTCGGCTCCAACGGCGCGGGCAAATCCACCCTGTTCAATGCCATCACCGGCGGCTTCATCGCCGACGAGGGCAGCATCGAGCTGGGCGGGCAGGACATCACCTTCGCGCCCGAATTTGAGCGCAGCCGGGTCATCGGCCACCTCTTCCAAGACCCCCTCAAAGGCACCGCGCCGAACATGACCATCGAGGAGAACCTCGCGCTGGCCTACCTCCGGGCGGGCACAGCCCCCCACGCCATCTTCTCCCGCATCTCCCGCAAGGACAAGGAAGTGTTCCGGGAGAAGCTGGCCCTGTTGGACATGGGCCTCGAAGACCGGATGAAGCAGCCGGTGGGTTTGCTCTCCGGCGGCCAGCGTCAGGCGCTGACCTTGCTGATGGCGACCCTCGTCACCCCGAAGCTTTTGCTGCTGGACGAGCACACCGCCGCGCTGGACCCCGCCACCGCCGAAAAGGTGCTGGAGCTGACCAAGAGCATCGTGGCCGAAAAGAAGATCACCTGCCTGATGGTCACCCACAACATGCACCAAGCCCTTGAGCTGGGCAACCGCACCCTGATGATGGACGCGGGCCGCATCGTCTTCGATGTCAAGGGCGAGGAGCGCCGCAAGATGACCGTGGACGACCTGCTGGAAAAGTTCCGCGAGAACGCGGGCAAGGCGCTGGATAACGACCGCATCCTGCTCAGCAAAGTGGAGGCAGATAATTGATATGGAAGTGATAGTTCGTTTGCCCAGATTACAGGACTACGAAAGAGTTTCCAAAATCATGGATCAGGTCCAGCAGCTCCATGTCGAGTGGAGACCAGATGTTTACAAACCGGCCAGTCCCTTGATCACGATGGATATGTTTGAAGCCATCTTAAAAGACGAAAATTGGTATGTGGCCGAAGCCGATGGCGTGGTTGTCGGGGTTCTGGAACTTATGAAACGTCATGTGGAAAGCCCAGCGCAGGTCATGAAAGATGTCTTGTTCATCAGCACAATGGCGGTCGATGAGAAATATCGCGGAAAAGGAATTGGACACCTATTCTTTGAAAAGGTGAAACGGCTTAAGCAGGAAAAAGGATATGATACGATCGAATTGCAAGTGAATGCCAAAAACAGACTGGCCTATGAAATGTATCGGAAGTACGGGTTCACGGAGAAATCAATTAACATGGAGTTGAAAGAATCAGCTTTAGGCTGACAACAAAAGGAGCAGGATGCCCCGGCCGACCGGCCAAAGCGTCCTGCTCCTTTTTTGCAAGCTGTATTTTTAGCGGGAAAATTACTTCACGTACTCGACGGTGTACTCGAAGCCATACTCTTCCTGCAGCTTCTTGACGTCGGCCTCGCAGTCCTCGATGAAGGTGGGGGCGTAGACGGAAGCGCCGTTGTGGGACTTCTTGTAGTCCTCAACGATCTGCTGCAGCTTGGCCCAGCCCTCGTTGGCCTTGGCCTGATCGACAGTGTCGGGGAAGTTGATGATGAATTCGCGGTGCTGCGGAATACGAGCTTTCATAAGATAAGTCTCCTTGTTGACAAAGTGTAGTTTTAATTTGAATTTATACAGAAACTGAAATGAAATTCAGCTTTTGTAGATAAAATTGCTGTTTGTACAACCTCTCAGTCGCTTCGCGACAGCTCCCCTAGTAGGGGAGCCCTTGGCATCGCGGGCACGTTTTTGGCTTTCGCCTTACGGCTCTGCAAGCAATATCTCTGTCGTAAAACAAAAATCTTACGCCAGAGGCTCCCCTACTAGGAAAGACTCCCTCCGGCCGGAGGGAGATGTCGCGCAAGCGACAAAGGGTAGACGACTGGCTGGCCGAAGGCACGACTGAGAGGTTGTACGAAGACGGGCCTTACAATTGATAGACCTGTTTGGCGTTTTCCGCCGTCTGCCGGAACACCGCTTCCTCCCGCACCCCTTTGATCTGCGCGATATACTCTCCCACATAGCGGATAAGGGAGCTGTCGCACCGGGTGCCGCGGACGGGTTCCGGGGCCATGTAGGGGCAGTCCGTTTCCAGAACGATCTGCTCCAGCGGCAGGGCGGCGATGGCTTTTGCGGCCCGCTTGGCCCCTTTGAAGGTGCACGCGCCGCCGAAGCCGAAGTAGAGCCCCTGCTTTGCCAGCCAGAGCGCGTCGTCCGCGCTGCCGGAATAGCAGTGGACGATGCCTTTGGGCTGGTATTTTTTCAGCAGGGCGTAGATGTCGGCGTGGGCGTTGCGGTCATGCACGATGATGGGCTTGTCCAGTTCCAGCGCCAGCCTGATCTCGGCCTCGAAGAGGGCCAGTTGGGCGTCCTTCGGCACGGGCCAGTGGTAGTCCAGCCCGCATTCCCCCACGGCCACCACTTTCGGGTCGTCGTAATAGGGGGCCAGCGCTTTCATCTCAGCAGCCCAGTCGCCGCCGTAGACCGACACCGTGGGGGCCGGGCCCTCCTCGCCGCAGTCCTCCGGGGCGAGAAGGCTTTCCGGGTGGATGCCGATGGCAGCCACCACCCACGGATACTTGTGGGCCAGCTCCAGCACCCGGGGCGCGTCGCCGGAGTGGGTGGCCTGTTCGCAGACGCCCACCACGCCTTTGGCGGGCAGACTGTCCAGCAGAGCAAAGCGGTCTGCGTCAAAGGCGCGGGCGCTGTAGTGGGCGTGGGTGTCAAAGATGGGGCCGGTCATACGCCCTCCTTCTTCGGGGCCTTGTTCACGAGCCAGATGCCGACACAGACCAGCACCAGCGCCCCCATGTACTGCCAGCGGAAGAGCGGCTCCCCGTTCAGCAATGCGCTGAGCAGGACGTTTACCACCGGGTTCACAAAGCCGAAGATGGCGATGCGGCTGACGGGGTTGTTCTTCATGAGCAAGGCCCAGATGACATACCCGGCGCCGCAGATAAAGGCCAGATAGAGCAGGTCCAGCACACCGGCCGCCGAAACGACGGTCAGCCGCCCGCCCAGCAGCAGACCCAGCACCAGCAGAGCCGCGCCGCCGACGAAGAGGTTCAGAAAGCAGACGGCAAAGCTGTCGGCTTTTTTGGTGACGGATTTGTTCCACGGGCCCGCCAAGGTGAAGATGACGGTAGCCAGCAGCATGGCAAAGATGCCGAAGGCGCTGCCGCCGCCATGGTTGCCCAGCGTGCCCACCAAAACGCCCGCAAAGCCCAGCACACAGCCAAGGGCCTTGGCGGGGGTCATCCGGTCGGCATTTCCGTAGAGGAAGTGGGCGAAGATGACGCCAAGGAAGCTCTGGGTGCTGTTCAGGATGCCGCCGAAGGCACCCGTCAGCAGGGCGACAGCGGAGTAGTAGAACGCATACTGCGCCGTGGTCTGCCACAGGCCCAGCGCACAGCACTCGGCCAGCACTTTGCCCCGCGGCAGGGAGGGGAGTCTGCCCTCCAAGATGAGGCTGCCCACCAGCACCAGCAGACTGCCCAGCATGAACCGGACGCCCGCAAAGCAGAGGATGGAGGCCGTGTCTGCCGTCTCAATGGCGAACAGGCGGTAGCCCATCTTGATGAAGGGGAAAGCGGAACCCCACAGCGCGTTGCAGAAGATCGCGATGAGGACGGCGAAGACCGGTGTGCCAAAGAGCGCGTCCAGCTTCTCCGTCCGCGAAACAGTGTGTTCCATGGCTTAGTGGATGCGGGAGCCGACGGGGGTGTCGTCGCCGTAGAAGGCGATGGAGCAGCCGCCGTCTGCGGTGTCCGCAGCGAAGATCATGCCCTCGCTGACATACTTGCCCTTCATCATGGGGCGGGGTGCCAGATTGCAGACGATGCCGATCTTCTTGCCGATCAAGTCTTCCGGCTTGAACCACTTGGCGATGCCGGACAGGATGCAGCGCTCCCGCTGGCCGTCGAAGACGGTCAGGTGGAGCAGCTTCTTGCTCTCCTTCAGGTTTTCACAGGCGCGGACCTCGGCCACGCGCAGCTCCACCTTGCAGAAGGTATCGAAGTCGATCTCTTCCTCGTGGGTGAAGTCCACGCTGCTCTCGGCAGCGGCAGGGGCGTTCTTGGCGGCCTCGGCTTCTGCCTTGGCCTTGTTGGCAGCCTCGGCAGCGGCCTTCCGCTTCTCGTCCTCTTCCTTCAGATGGGCGATCTCCTTGGCCACGTCGATGCGGGGGAACAGAGCGTCGCCCTTGTGGACGGTGTAGGTCTCCTGTGCACCGTAGACGGTCTTGGCGAGGTCGAGGGCGGAAGCGTCCAGACCCAGTTGATCCATCATCTTGGGGGCGGTGGAGGGCAGGTAGGCGTTCAGCAGGATGCCAGCCACGCGCAGTGCCTCGCACAGGTGGTACAGCACGCTCTCCAGACGCTCCTTGCTGGCCTCGTCCTTGGCCAGCGCCCAAGGTGCGGTCTCGTCGATGTATTTGTTGGCGCGCTGGATGACGGCGAAGACCTCCATCAGAGCCTGCGGGATGGTCAGATTGTCCATGTCGGCGGTGACCTTGGCGGTCAGGCCGTTGATCATGCCCTCCAGCTCGGCGTCGATGGCCTCGGTGCCGGCAACATGGTGGACGGTGCCGCCGAAGTACTTCTCGCACATGGCGACGGTGCGGCTGAGCAGGTTGCCGAGGTCGTTGGCCAGATCGCTGTTGATGCGGTTGATCAGGGCCTCGTTGGTGAACATGCCGTCGTTGCCGAAGGGGATCTCACGCAGCAGGAAGTAGCGGATGGCGTCCACGCCGTAACGGTCGCAGAGGATGACGGGGTCCACGACGTTGCCCACGGATTTGGACATCTTGCCGCCGTTCATCAGCAGCCAGCCGTGGCCGAACACCCGCTTGGGCAGCGGCAGATCGAGGGCCATCAGCATGGCAGGCCAGAGGATCGTGTGGAAGCGCAGGATCTCCTTGCCGACCATGTGCAGGTCTGCGGGCCAGAACTTGTCGTAATCGTGGTAGGTCTCGTTGCCGTAGCCCAGCGCGGAGATATAGTTGCTCAGAGCATCGACCCAGACGTACATGGTGTGCTTGGGGTCGAAGGGGACAGGGATGCCCCACTTGACGGAGGTGCGGGAAACGCAGGTGTCCTGCAGACCCTGCTTGATGAAGGCGATCATCTCGTTCTTGCGGCTCTCCGGCTGGATGAACTGGGGGTTCTCCTCATAGAGCTTGAGCAGACGGTCGGCATACTTGCTGGTCTTGAAGAAGTAGGCTTCCTCGTGGGCGTCGTAGACCTCGCGGCCGCAGTCGGGGCACTTGCCGTCAACGAGCTGGCTGTCGGTCCAGAAGCTCTCGCAGGGCTTGCAGTAGTGGCCGATGTACTCGCCCTTGTAAATGTCGCCCTGCTCGTAGAGCTTGGTGAAGATCTTCTGGCAGGACTCCATGTGGTAGTCGTCGGTGGTGCGGATGAAGCGGTCGTAGCTGACGTCCAGCAGCTTCCACAGGTCCTTGACGGTGGCCACGATCTTATCGACGTACTCCTTGGGGGTCACGCCCGCGTCGGCAGCCTTGTCCTGAATCTTCTGGCCGTGCTCGTCGGTGCCGGTCAGGAACATGACGTCATAGCCCTGCATCCGCTTGAAGCGGGCCAGCGCATCGCAGGCCACGGTGGTGTAGCTGTGGCCGATGTGCAGCTTGTCGCTGGGGTAGTAGATGGGGGTGGTGATGTAAAATGTTTTATGCTCGCTCATGGGAATATGCTCTTCCTTTCTATCGTGGCTGTGTCACAAAAAAGCTCCCGCCCTGCCGGATGTGCCGGACAAGGACGGGAGCTGAACTTCCGTGGTACCACCTTGCTTCGCCGCGCTCTTGCGAGCGGGGCCTTGTGGGCTGGTGCCTGGCCAGCCCACGCGCAGTAACGGGCGCACCCGTCGCAGGCTCAATCTTCACCTGCGCGGCTCGGAGGCCATCTTCTGCCCAGCGCTGCCTGCCCGCTTCCATCCTTCGGGCTTTCTGTCAGGTGCCTGCTGTGCATACTCTTCTCGTCAAAGCCAGTTTTTGTGTGTCAAAGGGGCAGAATGCCCCCTTCTTACCATATAATACGCAAAAACGGTGGGTTTGTCAACTCTCCTTGTAAAATGTTCTGTAAAACGCTAGAATAGGAAAAAGAAGGTGATGGAATGAATGTGCAGGCATTTTTGAATAATATCAGTTTTCCTAAAACATTAGATGAATTGGAATATTTTGCAGAGAGATTCAATGTCGAAGAGATTCTGAATGTCAAAGAAACAGAATGGACTGCTCCCAAATGGGCGGTTAAAGGTGACATTGTATTTTTCTTTCATGCAAAGACAGCAATTCAGAAAATCACAATGCTGGAAACAAAGCTGAAGCAGGAAAAAGGGGAACGATTGGAGGAAAACACCCGGACACTTTGGACGGCATTGCAGCGTGCCCGAAAACTTTATAAAGTGTACGGAGGAAAAATATTTGCAATCGGGCAGATTTCAGACCGGCCCATTTATGATGTTCAGGAAGGAGACGAGATCTTTCATTGGGCAAGTCGATTTTATGCACCCATTGATAGGATTTATGTGCTTTCTCGTCCCATTGACATTTCAGAGTTTTCAGATTTTGTATTTGTTTCCCGCCAGAGTGCAATCACGCCGGTCGTTGGAAATGATTTTGAGCGGTTAAAGGCGTTGATCGCATCAAAAAATGAACTTCCGGAGTACTTGAAGGAAAGTGAGGCGATTCCGCTTCCACTTCAGAAAATCAATGCGGAGAATTGGCTGGAAATTACAGAACATTACCGTAGATTGTTTCAGCTTGAAATACAATTCCGACGTTTTTATGTGGATTATTTCTTGAAGGCATTGGGCGAACAGAAAAAATTCTACGCAGAATGTGAGTGCTGCAAAAATGGAAAACGAACTGGATTTGCAGACAATGCAATCAAACTTGGCAGAAAATGGTGTTTTGTAGAAGTTAAGTTGAATGTGCACACAGAGCAGCATCTTTCGATGCAATTGCAAAAATATTCACAGGTGGAAAGAATGATGGTTCCAAAAGCGGAGGTAATCTGTAAAGAAAAAATCTGGCAAAACAAGGTGTTGGTCATTGATACAGAGCATCTTTATATGTATGATTCTTTCGGTGATCGCTTGGATGTGCTGAAAAATCTTGATGAAATCCGCAGAGAAGAAGATATCCTAAAATTGCGGGAGCAAATAAAAAACAGTCTGAACTAAACAAAAAAGCCATCTCAAAAGCTGAGATGACTTTGAGCTAGTCCCATAGAACGCGGCTGGAAAACTGCTTATACCTCGTAATCCAGGCAGACGCGGTTTTTATAGTAGGGGCGCACCTTGCTGTTGGCCACGGCAACATGGGCCGGGTGGGTGGAATAGCCCTTGAGTGCCTCGGCGGTCTCGAAGGTGGTGTCCAGCATCAGGTCGGCGTTGGAAGAGGGGAGCGCGTCGATGTTGACGCGGATGTCCACCAGACCGGGGATCTGACCGGCCAGTCCTTCCAGGCCCTCTTTGATGCCTGCCTTGACGGCGGCTTTTTCGGTGTCGGAAAGCTCATCCTTGAGCTGCCACAGAATCACATGCTTGACCATAAGAAAAATCCTCCTGCGTTTTTCTCCATTGTAGCAGAGAACGGCAGAAGGAGCAAGAAAAATTTTGGAATGGAACCAGGCCAGAACGATTCAATCGGCGCTATGGTTCCAACTCTCATACGCAACGAGATAAAGAAGGTCGCCCCCGATGGCAACCCCGAAGAGGATGCGGTAGACCAGCGATGTGACAGGCGTAAAGGCAAGGATCAGAAAGGCGAGAGCATTGAGCATGTAGAATACGCCGTTCTTTTTCTGCCAGAACGCGCGGTACTCAGGGTCGCGGACGTACTGGTTGAAGGGGAGTTTGATGAGCGGGTCCTTGCCCTGAAAATCCCGGATGCCGGAGATGAACCAGATCACGGCCAGCACAATGTTGAACAGGGTGGAAGACGAGAAGAACGAATCCATACGATACACCTCCATCTTTTTCCACAAGTATAACATAGGGGGGTGAAAAAGCAAGGACGGGATTCAACCCGGAACGGAACATTCTGCCCGGAAAATGTGCGAAGGAACAAAAAACCAGCCGGATCGAGGCGGTTGCAAGCCCTCGTCCGGCTGGATACTTACTTCTTCGGAGTCATAAGCCTCTTCTCCTTGGATCTCCTCATTTTCGGATTGTACGTTTCATAGGGTGACTCTCCTTAGAAACTATCAGAAAACTGGAATCTATTTCAAGGGGGACTAGCTACTCGTGTGCATTGGACTGACCCTTCTCTTAACTGTTGGACTGCGGTACAGAGATCATGAAGATGAATTTCATATTACCACATTCTTTCGAGTTAGATTTGCTGGGGGTTCCACTGCTTAGTACATTGGAGTTACTCCTTTTTGGTCATTCAAATATCTTCGTCCGCGCAAAAGCTTTCTTCATAGGGATCACCTCAAGCGGATCTATTTGAATCGCCATGGGGTCTTATACTCGACAGACTGTTCTGTTTTCGCGTGATGGATGCTCAAGACTGGCTCTTGTTTTTGTGTTTTTATACGGGGGATACATCCCGTTTGTGGAGAGCCTCTGTTTTGCTTCTCAGCGAACCCCGACAGTCTGTCCGAACTGTGCGGGTTCCATATCGACCATCGGTCTCGCTCCTTTCTGCTTCAAGTCAGCGGGGTTAGCTCTCATTTGAGCTTCTGCTGTACTTCTCTGGTTTCTGGCTTTATTATACTCAAAACGTGGCCGCTTGTCTATTCGCAGACTGTACAACAATTGCCCCTTGTTTTTGCACCAAAAGTCCAAAAAGCTGGGATACATGAAACTCGATTTTCCGCCTGCTGTTCCGCCGCGGTGAGAAGAAGTGAACCCGGTACAGCCCTTACATCTCAGCCCTGCTTCCCATATAAATTTGATATACCGGCTATACAAACAGTGAATAATGTGCCGATTTTGCCTCATTTTACCCGTACAAGACGAAGCAAAAAACTAAGATTTGGTTAAGGAATTGTGCAAAAGACATAAGAAACATTCGAGTATTTGTGCGAAGTGTACAACACTTCTCCGCGCTCCGTGAAATGGAATATAACAAAAGGTAGAATCTGGGGCGGGCGGCTACAAATTTCGGCACAATCGTGCTATGATACATACCACAAAATGAGAAAGGAGAGAGTGCAAAAAGAATGAATGCGTTGACTGCTGCTTTAAAAGAAGAGCTGAACGTTGAAATGGTCTCGGTCTTCGGGCTTTCCATCCCGGAGTCGGTGGTCGTCAGCTGGGGCATCATGGCGTTTCTGGTCCTCGGTTCGATCCTTCTGACGCGGAATCTGCGGGTCGAACACATCACCAAGCGTCAGGCTGTCCTTGAGACGGTCGTGACCACCATCAACGATTTCTTCGTCGGGCTGCTGGGCGAAAACGGCAAACGGTATGTGCCGTATCTGGTGAGCGTGGCGCTGTACATCGGGTGCAGCAACCTCATCGGTGTGTTCGGCATCAAGCCCCCTACGAAGGATCTGAACGTCACGGCGGCTCTGGCGCTCATGAGCATCGTGCTCATCGAGTATGCCGGCATCCATGCGCGCGGCGGGCTCGGCTTTTTGAAGAGTCTGACGGCTCCTACCCCGATCATGACCCCTATGAACATCTTGGAGATCGCGATCCGGCCTACGAGCCTTTGCATGCGACTGTTCGGCAACGTGCTGGGCGCGTTCGTCATCATGGAGCTGATCAAGCTCGTGGTGCCGGTGTTCGTCCCCGCTGTCTTCAGTTTGTATTTTGACCTGTTCGATGGTCTGATCCAGACCTATGTGTTTGTGTTCCTGACCTCCCTGTTCATGAAAGAGAGCATTGGGGACGAAGAGTGATCTCAGACGCAGCGCGGGCTGAGAAGTGATTACATTACAAAGGAGATTTTATTATGAACGGACTCGTAGCTCTGGGCGCTGGTATCGCAGCGCTGACTGGTATTGGCGGCGGCATCGGCATCGGCATTGCCACCGGTAAGGCAACGGAGGCCATCAGCCGCCAGCCGGAAGCTTCCGGTAAGATCCAGACCAACCTCCTGCTGGGCGCTGCTCTGGCAGAAGGTACTGCAATTTTCGGCTTCGTCGTTGCCCTGCTGATCATCCTGTTCTTGGGTTGATAACGGAGGCATGACGGAATGCTGACACTGAATCTGAATCTTTTGTGGACGGTCGTCAACGTTCTGATCCTGTTCTTGCTGCTGCGGAAGTTCCTGTACAAGCCTGTCATGAACGTCATTGCACAGCGCCAGAAGCAGATCGACGACGCCATTGCCGCGGCGGAAACTTCCAAGCAGGATGCCGCCGCAGCCCTGACCAGCGCAGAGGATAAGCTGCGCAATGTGGACGCCGAAGCCGCTGCCCGCCGCGAAGCCTACGAGCAGCAGGCCGAGAAGGAAAAGCAGCAGTTGATGGCTGACGCCCAGAAACAGGCCGACGCCATCGTGGCCGAGGGCAAGGCTGCGGCCGAAGCCGAGCGCCAGCACAAGCTGCGCGAGGCCGACGCCCAGACCACGGCCCTTGCCCGCGCTATGTGCGAGAAGCTGCTGGAGCGGAACCTGACTGCGCAGGACGATGCCCGTCTGCTGGACGATCTGTTGGAGAAAGCAGGTGCTGGCAATGGCAACTGAATTCAGCAAGGAATTTTTCAACTCCAACCGCATCGTCAAGGCCGACCTGCGTGCAGCCCGCAAGCTGCGGGAAGAGGACATCACCCGCATCAAGAATGAAGTGAAGAAGCTCTACGATGCCACCGAGGTCATCCTGAATGTCTCCGTGGACGAGAGCCTCCTCTCCGGCTATGTCCTGCAGGTCGGCGACCGGATGTTCGATAACTCCGGCCGTCACATGCTGGACACCATGATGGCGGGCAAGCCCGATCTGGCGACCCTGAAGACCCGCATCGAGGACTACAAGCCCGCCGAGACCTCGGCTGAGGGCGGCGTGGTCATCTCCTCGGCGGACGGCATCGTGCAGGTCGAAGGGATGGACCGCGCCGTGTACGGCGAGATCGTCACCTTCGAGAACGGTGCCAAGGGCATGGTCGAAAGCGTGGAGCCGGGCCGTCTCGGCATCATGCTGTTCGACGGTGCCGAGTCCGTCGGCGTCGGCACCCTCGTGACCCGCAGCGGCAAGCGTGCGGGCATCCCCGTGGGTGAGGGCTTCCTCGGCCGCGTCATCGACCCGCTGGGCGAGCCCATCGACGGCAAGGGCCCGGTGGAAGCGGAGGGCTACAACCCCATCGAGAAACAGGCCCCCGGCATCTTGGAGCGTCAGAGCGTGGATACCCCTCTTCACACCGGCATCCTCGCCATCGACTCCATGTTCCCCATCGGCCGCGGCCAGCGTGAGCTGATCATCGGCGACCGCCAGACCGGCAAGACTTCCATCGCCACCGACGCCATCCTGAACCAGAAGGACACCGGCGTTTACTGCATCTACGTCGCCATCGGCCAGAAGGCTTCCTCCATCGCCCGCGTGGCCGAGGATCTGAAAAAGCACGGTGCCATGAGCTACACCACCATCGTGGCGGCCACGGCATCCGACTCCGCCCCCCTGCAGTACATTGCCCCCTATGCGGGCACGGCACTGGCCGAGTACTTCATGGACAAGGGCAAGAGCGTCCTGATCGTCTACGACGACCTGTCCAAGCACGCAGTGGCTTACCGTGCCATCTCGCTGCTGCTCCGCCGCTCTCCGGGCCGTGAGGCTTACCCCGGCGACGTCTTCTATCTGCACTCCCGTCTGCTGGAGCGCTCCTGCCGGATGCGCGACGACCTCGGCGGCGGTTCCATCACCGCCCTGCCCATCGTCGAGACGCAGGCGGGCGACGTCTCCGCTTACATCCCCACCAACGTCATCTCCATCACCGATGGTCAGATCTTCCTTGAGAGCGCCCTGTTCAACGCGGGCAACCGCCCGGCTGTCAACGTCGGCCTGTCGGTGTCCCGTGTCGGCGGCGCAGCCCAGACCAAGGCCATGAAGAAGGCCAATTCCAACCTGCGCATCGAGCTGGCCCAGTATAAGGATATGGAGTCCTTCGCCCAGTTCAGTTCCGATCTGGACGCCGAGACCCGCCGCCAGCTGGAGCACGGCAAGGCCCTGACCGAGATGCTCAAGCAGCCGCTCTATCAGCCCAAGTCCGATGCCGAGCAGGTCGTGATCCTGACGCTGGCTTCCCACGGGATGCTGGATCTTGTCCCGCTGACGGAGCAGCGCGCCAAGACGGCCGCCTTCGTGCGGTCGTTCAAGGCCGATGTCTCCGGCACGATGGACGCCATCACTTCCACCGGCAAGATCACGCCGGAACAGGTGGATGCCATCCTGACCGCGTGGAAGGCCTATGCGGGAGGGGAGAGCCATGCCGTCCAGTAAGCTGCTCAAGGAGCGGATCGAGAGCATTCAGGATACCATGAAGATCACGAATGCCATGTACCTGATCTCCTCCTCCAAGCTCCGCAAGGCACGCCAGAACTACCAAAATGTTCTGCCGTATTTCACCCGGATGCGGGATACCATTTCCCGCGTCGTGCCCCATCTGCCGGATGAGCCGGTTCACCCTTACTTCCATGAGCGGAATGTGGAGAACCCCAAGCGGGCCTACCTTGTGCTGACCGCCGATAAGGGCATGGCCGGTGCTTACAACCAGAACCTGCTCAAGTTCCTCAAGGAACATGCAGACCAGAACGACCGGTTCTATGTCATCGGTCAGGTCGGCTACCGTGCCCTGCTCCATAAGGACCCGCGTCTGGTGGAAGAGTTCCAGTACGGCGCCACGGCCCCGACGTTGCAGCGTGCCCGCGATATCACCGTGGACGCCATCGACGATTTCAAGTCCGGCAAGCTGGATGAGGTGTACATCGTCTACACCAAGATCCAGAATGCCCTGACCAGTGAACCCGTCATGGAGCGGCTGCTTCCGCTGGACCGCGAGCACCTGAAGCCCTCTCCCAAAGGTCTGGGTGACCCGCGGGGCGAGGTGGAGATGTTCCCGGATGCGAAGACCGTGTTCGAGCAGACAGCGCCCATCTATATGCACGGTATGATCTTCGGCGCCATGACCGAGAGCTTCTGTGCCGAGCAGAGCGCCCGCATGACCGCCATGGATTCGGCCACCAAGAGCGCGAATGACATGATCCACGAGCTTCAGCTCGAATACAACCGCACCCGTCAGGGCTCCATCACACAGGAGATCACCGAGATCATCGGCGGTGCGGCGGCAGTACAGAACAATGAGTAAAACTTACTCCTTCCGGCATCCCCTAAGCGATGCCGCCTCCCTCAAGGAGGGAGGCTTTAGCGGCTCTCTCGCCGAGGGAGCTGGCACAGCGAAGCTGTGACTGAGGGAGTATCGATTCTATGAGAAAGGCAATCGTATGATACAGGGAACTATTATTCGCGTAGCGGGCCCCGTGGTGGACGTCAAGTTCACCGAGGGCAAGCTGCCTGCCCTGCAGGAAGCGCTGACGGTGACCGCCGAGGGCACCGAGCGTACGATGGAAGTGGCGCAGCACGTCAACGAGACGACGGTGCGCTGCATCATGCTTTCTGCCAGCGAGGGTCTTGGCAAGGGCATGGTGGTCACCGCCACCGGCCACGGCCTGAACGCCCCGGTGGGCGAAGGCACGCTGGGCCGCATGTTCGACCCGCTGGGCCGCCCCATCGACGGCAAGGGCCCGGTGGACGACCTGCCCCACTGGCCCATCCACCGCAAGGCTCCCAGCTTTGCAGAGCAGAAACCTGCAACCGAAATTCTGGAGACCGGCATCAAGGTCATCGACCTGCTGGCTCCTTACGCAAAAGGCGGTAAGATCGGCCTGTTCGGCGGCGCCGGTGTCGGCAAGACCGTCCTGATCCAAGAGCTGATCCACAACGTCGCCACTGAGCACGGCGGCTACTCCATCTTCACCGGCGTGGGCGAGCGCTCCCGCGAGGGCTGCGACCTTTGGGGTGAGATGAACGCTTCCGGTGTTCTGAACAAGACTGCGCTGGTCTTTGGCCAGATGAACGAGCCCCCCGGAGCCCGTATGCGCGTCGCGGAGACCGGCCTGACCATGGCCGAGTACTTCCGCGAGGAAACCCACAAGGACGTCCTGCTGTTCATCGATAACATCTTCCGTTTCGTGCAGGCCGGTTCCGAAGTCTCCGCCCTGATGGGCCGTATGCCCTCCGCCGTCGGCTACCAGCCCACGCTGGCCAACGAGCTGGGTGCTCTGCAGGAGCGCATCACCTCTACCCGCGATGGTTCCATCACCTCGGTTCAGGCTGTTTACGTCCCCGCCGACGACCTGACCGACCCGGCCCCCGCCACCACCTTCGCACACTTGGATGCCACCACGGTCCTGAGCCGTAAGATCGTTGAGCAGGGCATTTACCCCGCCGTCGATCCGCTGGCCTCCACCAGCCGCATCCTCGAAGCCGACATCGTGGGCGAGGAGCACTACCGTGTTGCCCGCAAGGTTCAGGCGACGCTGCAGCGCTATCAGGAGCTGCAGGACATCATCGCCATCCTCGGCATGGATGAGCTGAGCGAGGAAGACAAGCTCACCGTCACCCGCGCCCGTAAGCTGCAGAAGTTCCTCTCCCAGCCCTTCTCGGTGGCCGAGAACTTCACCGGTCTGCAGGGCAAGTACGTCCCGCTGGCCGAGACCGTCAAGGGCTTTGCCGCCATCGTGGACGGCCAGTGCGATGATCTGCCGGAGTGGGCCTTCTTCAACGTGGGCACCCTTGACGATGCCCGCAAGAAGGCCGCCGACAAGCTCGCGGAGGAAAAGGGCGGTGCCGTCTGATGGAAAAGTTCATGTTGAACATCACTGCCTCCAGCGGTGAATTCTATCAGGGCGACTGCGAGAGCCTGATCCTCCCCACCGGCGACGGGGTGTACGGCGTTCAGGCCGGGCACAACCCGGTATTGGTGGCTCTGCACATGGGAATTGCGAAGTTCACCGTGAACGGCGAGACCCGCGAGGTGCTGGTGGGCGACGGCATCGCCGAAGTCACCCCCACCTTCGTTCTGCTGCTGGTGGACAGCGCCGAGCGCCCGGAGGACATCGACCGCAACCGTGCCGAGGCCGCCCGCATCCGCGCGGAAGAGCGCTTGCAGCATAAGCAGAGTATGCACGAATACTACCAGAGCAAGATCGCCCTTGACCGCGCCATGCAGCGTCTGCAGACCGCGGCCAAGTATAAGCGGTAAGCTTGATCCGAATCAAATTCTCTCCCATAGAAGCTCCCGCGTTCCGAACATTCTACCACGTTCGGAACGCGGGAGCTTTTTCTTTGCACCTTCCCACTCCGTTCCGAATACGCTATGGGTGAACCAAGTGAACATTTCGGCAAAGGAGTTTTTGTTATGGCAACCGGAATTTTGCGCATTCAGGCATTTGCGGCCCGGCAGTCGTCCCCGGTGGAGGGGGTGACGGTGAACATCACGGGGGACGGTTTCACCGCCGTCCGGACGACCGACGCCGAGGGCAATGCCGCCGATGTGGTCATCACCGCACCGGACTGTGCCCTCTCGCTGGAGGCGGAGAACACCACCCGCTGCCCCTATGCGGTGTGCAGCCTGACCGCGGCCAAAACGGGCTTCCGGCCCGTCCGCATTCAGGGCATCCAGATCTTTGCGGGGCAGGTGACGCTGGCCCAGCCGGAGATGATCCCCGAAACCGAGGAGGACCGCGATGTGCCTAACCCGCCCATCGTCATCCCGCCCCATGCCCTCTTTGCGGGGGATGGCGGCAGCGGCACCGCCCCCACTGCGGGATGCGTTCCCCGCGTGCTCGACCGGGTCATCATCCCGAAGAACATCACCGTCCATCTGGGCAAACCGGCGGCTTCGGCTCAGAATGTGACCGTCTCGTTCCGCAAGTATATCGCCAATGTGGCGTCCAGCGAAGTTTACCCCACGTGGCCCGAAGCGGCACTCCGGGCCAACATCCACTGCCAGATCTCGCTGGCGCTGAACCGCATCTACACCGAGTGGTACCCCAGCAAGGGCTACAACTTCAACATCACCAATTCCACCAGCTACGATCAATATTATGTCCACGGGCGGACGGTGTTCGACGTCATGGTGCGGCTGACCGACGACATCTTCAACACCTATCTCCGCAAGACCGGCACCGTGAATCCCTATTACTCCGAATACTGCGACGGCAAGACCGTCACCTGTCCGGGGCTGAAGCAGTGGGGCACGGTCACGCTGGCCAAACAGGGCCGCACGCCGCTTCAGATCCTGAAATACTACTACGGCAGCAACATCGAGATCGTCCGCACCAACAACATCCAGTCCATCCCCCAGAGCTATCCCGGCTCGCCGCTGCGGCAGGGCGACTCCGGCACGGCGGTGTACACCTTGCAGCGCCAGCTCAACCGCATCACCAAGGATTACCCCTTCCTCGGCAAGCTGACCGTGGACGGCAGATTCGGCCCCCGCATGACTGCCACGGTCAAGGCGTTCCAGAAGCAGTTCGACCTCACCGCCGACGGCGTGGTGGGGCGGCAGACGTGGTATAAGATCAGCTATATCTACGTGTCGGTCAAGGACTTGGCCGAGCTGACCAGCGAGGGCGAGACCTCCAGCGGCACCCTGTCGGACGGCACATGGGGCGGCACCACCCTGCGCACCGGCTCCACGGGCAGCGCTGTGGAGCAATTGCAGTTCTGGCTGAACACGCTGGCCCAGTACGAGTCCAGCATTCCGTCCATTACGGTGGACGGCAGCTACGGCACGGCCACAGCCAACGCGGTGCGGGCCTTCCAGCGGCGGTACGGCCTGACCGTGGACGGCGTGGTGGGGCGCGAGACATGGACGGCGGTGTACAACGAGTTTCGGAGCATCCAGTCCGACAACGGCACCCCCAACGCCTACCCCGGCACAGCTCTGCGGCAGGGGGCCAGCGGGCAGAATGTCCGGCTCATTCAGTTCTGGCTCAAGATCGCCCGGAGCGTCTATTCCCGCCTGAACGACGTCACGGTGGACGGCCGGTTCGGCGCGGCCACGGCTGCGGCCGTCCGCCGGTTCCAGACCTATTTCGGCCTGACCAGCGACGGCGTGGTGGGCCGGACCACATGGAATAAGCTGTACGAGGTCTACAATGACATCGCCAACAAGCTGCTTTCGGCCAGTCTCCGCCCCGGCGAGTATCCGGGCATTTTGCGGCGGGGCAGCAGCGGCACGGCGGTGCGGGAGCTGCAATTCTACCTCTACCTCCTGAGCGCCTATGGAACCGGCATCCCCGCCGTGAGCATCGACGGCAGCTTCGGCGCGGCCACCGAGAACGCGGTGCGGGCCTACCAGCGGTTCGCGAGGCTGACGGTGGACGGCATTGTGGGGCGCACGACGTGGGATTCCCTCTACGGCAAAGCCTCGGCCCTGCGCAGCAGCGGCCCCGTGGTCACCCTGAAGCGTCTGCCCTACCCCGGCAAGCCCCTGACCGTGGGCAGCGAGGGCAGCGCGGTGTTCTATTATAACATCCTGCTTCAGCGCATCGCTTACTACTTCGACCGTGTGGAGCGGCCGCCCCTGTCCGACCGGTACACCGACGAGACGGCGGCTTCCACCCGCAGCGCACAGGCCCTGCTGGATCTGCCGGAGACCGGCATCGCCGACGCCGAGACGTGGACGGCGGTGGAAGCGCTGAGCTTGCAGCTGGCCGCCAAGACCCCCAACCCCGACCGGGACGCGGAACAGGGGCTGGCCTACCCCGGCCGCGCCGTCACCAAAGGGAGCGTCGGCCCGGATGTGATGCAGGTGGAACAGTGGATCAACGGGCGGGCGAATCTCTACTGCGGCGAGGACTTCGTCACCGAGAATTCGTCCTTCGGCCCGGCGGAGACCGTCGCCGTCAAAGCGGCACAGGCGCGGGCCGGATTGGAGCAGACCGGGATTGTCAACCGCGAAACATGGGCGGCGCTGCGGGCCCAGAGCTGCGAATGTGAGGAGGAGTGAGGATGGCACGGTTGCTTATTTACGACGCCTACGAGAATAAGGTCTACACCTACAACAGCCTCAACGAGAACGACCCCATGCCCTACAGCACCAACCGGACCCTGACCCTGCGGGAGTTCCGGGGCAGATCCAACAGCCCGGTGCTCTGGACGACCATCGCGGCGATGGAAGCGTGGAACCTGACCCGCCGCAAATACGGCAGCGGCATCCCGGTGGGGTATGCGTTCCGCCGCATCTGGGAGGGCGGCCACGGCACCCGCAGCCAGCACTACGCGGGCGTGGCCTTTGATGTGGGCCAGAGCCTGAGCCAGACCCGGCGCACCGCCATCTACAACGCCGCCCGCTCCACCGGGGCGTGGGGCTATGTGGAGCCGCTGAGCCAGACCCCCACATGGGTCCACTTTGACCGCCGCTACGGCACCCCCGCGTGCAGAGGCACCACCGCCGGGTATCCCACCCTGCGGCGGGGCAGCCGGGGCTGCTACGTCATGGTCTTGCAGGATGCCCTCTCGACGCTGGGCTACCAGACCGGCACCCGCATCGATGGGCTTTTCGGCAGCAAGACCGAGGAAGCGCTCCGGGGTTACCAGCGCCGCACCAGCCTTTCTGTGGACGGCGTCTGCGGCTGCAACACATGGAAAAAGATCACCACCGCCGTCATCGGCGTCGGGCGGACCAAGACGACCATTGATTAAGTAAAAAAGAAGCTCCTCCGTAAGGGGGAGCTTCTGCTCTGTACAACCTCTCAGTCTCGCTTGCGCTCGCCAGCTCCCCTAGTAGGGGAGCCTCTGGCGTATCCAGCAAGCTTCATCCGGCTGCCAAGGCCTCCCCTATTAGGGGAGGTGGCAATGCGAAGCATTGACGGAGAGGTTTATTATCTTCTGTGGATCTTCTTATTCGGCTTCCGGCCGTGCCATGTGTTCAGCAGCCACCACAGGCCGTAGACGGCGAGGGTGAGGAGGCTGAGGACGATCACGACTTTCAGGTAGAGGCTGCGGAAGAATTCCTGCACCTTCGAGACGGTCAGGAGCAGAGTGTTCTGGTGGACGTCCTGCCCGGCGATGAGGTTGACCACGCCGATGGTCTCCCCGGCCAATTTCAGCTCCACTGTGCCGATGACGTCGCCCTGATGGATGGGGGCAGAAGCATAGTCGGGCAGGTGGAAGTATTTCTGGGTCACAGTGCCGTCGCCCGAAGAGGGCAGCAGGGTCATCATGTTGTCGTCGGGGTAAAGCTGCAGGGTGTCGGTGTCGGAGGAATACTTCACCGGGATCTCTGCCAGCGCCTGATCGGTGTCCAGCGCGGCTTGGATGGAAAAGCTGTCGAACACCCAGTCCATGAGCTTGGTCGTCTCGCACAGCGCCGGGCGGCGGTTCGCGTAGCCGTAGTCGTCGCAGGTGTCGGGGCTCTGCATGATGCAGAAGATATAGGTCGCGCCGTTTTTGTTGGCCCACGAAACGTAGCTCTGGTTTCCGCTGTCGTTCTTATAGGCCATCACGTCGCACATGCCGCCCTGCATCGCGCTGCGGTAGAAGCTGCCGCCGCTGATCTTGTTCAGCGCAACGTTCTGGCTCAGCAGCACAAAGCTCTTGGCATGCTTTTCCTTGGCCGGCATCGTGAAGGTCGGGGCGCTGGAAATTTCTTTGAACGCATCAAAGCTCATCAGGTAGCGCAGGATCAGGTACATATCCACGGCGGTGGTGGTATTGCCGCGGTCAAGGCCGCAGGCATCCGTCCATGTGCTGCCGGTGGTGCCGATGCGCTGGGACAGGGTGTTCATCTGGCTGACCCACCCGGCAAGGTCTCCGCCCGAAAGCTCGTAGGCAAGGCCCATGGCGGCCTCGTTGGCGTTCCGGGTCACCATGGCGTAGATGGCCTCCCGGTAGGTGAAGGTCTCGCCGGAGCGCATATCGGCGTTGTCCGTGTTGTGGACGTAATCCGAGATGGCGAAGGGCATCGTAAAGGTGTTGTCGAGCTGGTCGGCGTAGTTGGTCATCACCAGCGCGATGGTCATATATTTGGTCAGGCCCCCGGCCCAGACCTGTTTCTGGCTGTCCTTGTCGTAGACGATGATGTTGGTGTCGGTGTTCACGATATAGGCACTCTGGGCCTTGACCTCGTACACGGGGCTGGGGTCGAACATGGCGCTTGCCGACACAGCCAAAAAGCTGAACAGCACAGCCAAGGATAAAAAGAGGGCAGCGATACGTTTCATGTGGACAATTCCTTCAAAAAGCGATAAAATAGAAGAACCGGAGCGCAGGATGCGACCGGAAATGACAAACAAACGAAGCAAAGCTTCGCCTTATAATAATAACAGGTTTGCCCTGCGGAGACAAGGGTTTTCACGGGTTTCACACAGGGCAGGAGGGGAACGATGGTATATCTGACGGGAGACACCCACGGCGACATCGAGCGCTTCAAGCACGGCAAGCTCCGCTGGCTGGGCAAGCGGGACGTGGTGATCGTGCTGGGCGATTTCGGCTTCGTGTGGGACGGCACCAAAGAGGAGCAGAAAAAGCTGGACTGGCTGCGCAAGCGGCCCTACACCCTGCTGTTTCTGGACGGCGCGCATGAAAACTACGACCTGCTGGCCCAGTACCCGGAAGAAGAGCTGTTCGGCGGCAAGGTGCAGGCCTTGGGCGGCAATGTCTACCACGTCTGCCGGGGCAGTGTGCTGACGCTGGAAGAGAAAAAATACCTCTGTTTCGGCGGGGCCGAAAGCCCCGACCGCGAGGAGCGGGAGCCGGGGTTCAACTGGTGGCCGCAGGAGATGCCCTCGGACGAGGAATACGCCTTCTGCGAACAGAGCCTCGCGGCAAACAACTGGCAGGTAGATTATGTGCTGACCCACGATGCGCCAAGCAAGTTCCTTGATTTTTCTGCGCTGGCGGCGGGGGAGTCGAACCGGCTGCACCTCTTCCTCGATAAGATCCTGCTGAAAATGCAGTACGAAAAATGGTTCTTCGGCTGCTACCACAAGGACGTAGCCCTCTCCACCAAGAGCCGCTGCGTCTTCTGCGATGTGATCCCCATGAAATAATACGAACCAGAAAAGGGCTGTTGTACAGAACTCCCTCAGTCACGGCTTCGCCGTGCCAGCTCCCTCTCGGAGGGAGCCTTGGCGTAACGGTTAGCTGTGAAAGCCTCCCTCTCAGAGGGAGGTGGCATCGCGTGAGCGGTGACGGAAGGAGTTGGCAACAGCCCTTTTCTGGTTTCCTAGTTCATCGCGCCCGCCTTTTCGAACATCTGCTCGACCTGCGCGGCCAGCAGGGCGTGGTCCGGGGCCGTGAGCAGCGGGTCCTCAGCCAGCAGGGCAGCGGCCTCGCTCTGGGCCGCATGGAGGGTGCGGGTGTCGTTCATCAGGTCGGCGATCTGCAGCGTAGGCAGACCGTGCTGGCGGCTGCCGAAAAAGTCGCCGGGGCCGCGGGTCTCCAAATCGTACTGGGCCACCGCGAAGCCGTCTGCCGTGGAGCAGAGGAACTTGAGCCGCTTCTGAACATTCTCGCCGGTGTTGTCGCTGACGAGGAAGCACCAGCTTTCTGCCGCGCCGCGTCCGACCCGGCCCCGCAGCTGGTGCAGGGCGCTCAGGCCGTACCGTTCGGCGTTTTCGATGACCATGACCGTGGCGTTGGGCACATCCACGCCCACCTCGATGACGGTGGTGGACACCAGCGCGTCCAGCCGCCCGGCCTTGAAATCCTCCATGACGGCGGCCTTTTCCTTTGGCTTGAGTTTACCGTGCATCAGCCCCACCCGGCGCTCCGGCAAAAGGGCCTTGGCGATGTCCTCGTAGTAGGTCTTTACGGCGTTCAGCCCGCCGTCCGGGGTGTCCTCGATGGCAGGGCAGACGATATACACCTGCCGCCCGGCGTCGATCTCCCGGTCGAGGAAGCCGTAGAGGTCCTGCCGCTTTTTGCCGGTGATGCACCGGGTCTTCACCGGCTTGCGGCCCGGCGGCAGTTCGTCCAAGATCGAGATGTCGAGGTCGCCGTAGATCAGCAGCCCCAGCGTGCGGGGGATGGGGGTGGCGCTCATGACCAGCAGATGCGGGTTCTCGGCCTTTTCGGCCAGCATGCCGCGCTGCCGCACCCCGAAGCGGTGCTGCTCGTCCACCACCGCGAGGCCCAGCCGCGCAAACTCCACCCCCTCGCTCAGGATGGCGTGGGTGCCCACCACGAGGTCGGCTTCGTCGGCCCGGATGGCCGCCAGCGTCCTGCGGCGGGCTGCGGCCTTCATCCCGCCGGTCAGCAGGGCCACCCGCATCCCGAAGGGGGCCAGCATCCGGTTCAGGTTCTCGGCGTGCTGGGAGGCAAGGATCTCGGTGGGGGCCAGCAGGGCCGCCTGATAGCCGCTGCGGATGCACGCCCAGATGGCGGCGGCGGCCACCAGCGTTTTGCCGCTGCCCACGTCGCCTTGGAGCAGCCGGTTCATGGACTGTTCCCCCGCCATGTCGGTCAAGATCTCGTCCACGGCCCGCCGCTGTGCTCCGGTGGGGGAGAAGGGCAGGGTGTCCCAGAAGGGTTTCGGGTCCAGCCGCTGCATGGGGGCCCCGGTGGCGGCGCTGCCCCGGTTCTTCATCCGGCCGATGCCGAGCTGCAGCACCAGCAGCTCTTCGTAGATGAGCCGCCGCCGTGCTGCGAAAGCAGCGTCCTCGCTTTCCGGGCAGTGGATGGCCCGCACCGCATCCGCCTTGGAGAGCAGACGGTATTTTTTCCGCATCTCCTCCGGCAGCGGGTCGGGCAGCAGCTCCGCGTGGGGCAGAAGCTGCCGGACGCATTTCGCGATGAGGCTGCTGGAAACGCCCTCGGTCTGGGGGTAGACGGCCTCAAAAGGCGCGGCGGCGATCTGCTCGGCCGTGCGCACCTGCGGGTTCACCATCTGGCGGCGGAGCATCCCACCCGTCACGATGCCCTGAAAATAATATTCCTGCCCCAGTTCCAGCTTCTGTGCGGCGTAGGGGTTATTGAACCATGTGATCTCTAGGCTGGACACATCGTCCCCGGCGGTGATCCGCTCCATCCGCCGCCCGCCCGGCAGGATGCGCCCGCCGGGTTTGGCGAACACCTCGGCCTTGACGACGCATTCGGTGTCGTTCGGCGCTTCGGCGATGGAATAGGGCTTGGTAAAGTCGATGTAACGGCGCGGATAGTGGCAGAGCAGGTCGGCCAGCGTGACGATGCCCAGCTTCTCGAACCGCTCGGCGGTCTTAGGCCCGACGCCCTTCAGGTAGCGCACCGGCGTGTCCGGCGTCAGGGTCGTATGAAGTTCTGGTTTTGCGGGCATGGCGGGCGCTCCTTTCATAAAGATAGTTCTATTGTAGCATGGGGAAGGGAAGGATGCAATAAAACAAAAAATCCTGAACGCGTTCACGTTCAGGATCCCTTTGGAGGTGACGACCAGATTTGAACTGGTGGATGAGGGTTTTGCAGACCCTTGCCTTACCACTTGGCCACGTCACCATATTGGAGTGAATATTTCCACTCCATTTGGAGCGGCCGACGAGGCTCGAACTCGCTACCTCCACCTTGGCAAGGTGGCGCTCTACCAGATGAGCTACGGCCGCATATTCGGTGCATTTATCCCTGCACCATTAGGAAGAAGCGACCCGGATCGGGCTCGAACCGACGACCCCCAGCGTGACAGGCTGGTGCTCTAACCAACTGAGCTACCGGGCCATATCCGGAGCGGATATTTCCGCCCCAATATGGAGCGGCCGACGAGGCTCGAACTCGCTACCTCCACCTTGGCAAGGTGGCGCTCTACCAGATGAGCTACGGCCGCATATTCGGAAGAACAGGAGTGATCTTGTTCTTCTGAAAGGTGGTGCCTCCGATCGGAATCGAACCAATGACACGGGGATTTTCAGTCCCCTGCTCTACCGACTGAGCTACAGAGGCGCACCGGACGATGACTATTATACCCGAAATTCTGGATTTGTAAAGAGGAAATTGCAAATTTTTTTGAAAAAAATCAGACTATTCCTGAAAAAAGCGTTTGAACGTGGAATATTGTGAAAATGGATTTGACAAAGGAGCACAACCTATGGTTTAATAAGATGTTAGACAGAATACGGCCCCCTGCAATATGCGGGCCGGGAGGGTAAACATGGCAAGAAAACAGGAATACGGTAACGAAAGCATTACTTCATTAAAGGGTGCGGACCGCGTCCGCAAACGCCCGGCCGTCATCTTCGGGTCGGACGGTGTGGAGGGCTGCGCCCATTCTATTTTTGAGATCGTCTCCAACTCCATCGACGAGGCCCGCGACGGCCACGGCGACACCATCAACGTCACCCGCTGCAAGGATGGCAGCGTCATCGTGGAGGACTTTGGCCGCGGTATGCCCGTGGACTGGAACAACGGCGAGGGCCGCTACAACTGGGAGCTGCTGTTCTGTGAAATGTACGCGGGCGGCAAATACGGCGAGGGCGAGGACAACTACGAGTTCAGCCTTGGCCTGAACGGTCTGGGTCTGTGTGCCACCCAGTATTCGTCCGCATGGATGACCGCCGACATCTACCGCGACGGCTTCCACTACCACCTCGACTTCCAGAAGGGCGAGAACGTAGGCGGCTTGCAGAAGGAAGCCTACAAGGGCCGCCGCACCGGCAGCATCATCCACTGGAAGCCCGACGACGCGGTCTTTACGGACATCGATGTGCCCGGCAGCTATTATAAAGATGTGCTGCGCCGTCAGGCCGTCGTCAACGCGGGGCTGACGCTGAACTTCACCGACGAAAAGGAGAAGGACCCCGCCACCGGCAAGGCGTGGAAGGAGAGCTGGTGCTACGAGCATGGCATCGCTGACTATGTGGCCGAGACTGCGGGCGAGGACAGCCTGACCCCGGTGTTCAGCTGTGAGAGCGAGGCCGTCGGCCGCGACCGGGACGACCAGCCGGAATACAAGGTCAAGATGAGCGCAGCTTTTTGCTTCTCTAATAAGGTACAGCTGCTGGAATATTACCACAACTCCTCGTGGCTGGAACACGGCGGCAGCCCGGAACACGCGGTGCGAACTGCCTTCGTCTACCAGATCAACAAGTACCTGAAGGACAAGAACCTCTACAAAAAAGGCGAGAGCGCCATCAGCTTCCAAGACGTGCAGGACTGCCTCGTCTACGTCTCGTCCAGCTTCTCCACCCGCACCAGCTACGAGAACCAGACGAAAAAGGCTATCACCAACAAGTTCGTCTCACAGGCGATGACCGACTTTTTGAAGCACTATCTGGAAGTCTACTTCCTCGAAAAGCCGGAGGAGGCCCAGAAGATCTGCCAGCAGGTTCTGGTCAACAAGCAGAGCCGTGAGCACGCCGAAAAAACGCGCCAGAGCATCAAAAAGACCCTCTCCACCCAGATCGACCTCGCCAACCGCGTCCAGAAATTCGTGGACTGCCGCACCAAGGACGCCTCCCGCAGAGAACTCTACATCGTCGAGGGCGATTCGGCTATGGGCGCCGTCAAGCAGAGCCGGGACAGCGATTATCAGGCCATCATGCCCATCCGCGGCAAAATTTTGAACTGCCTGAAAGCCGACTACGCCCGCATTTTCAAATCGGACGTCATCGTGGACCTCATCAAGGTCATGGGCTGCGGCGTGGAGCTGGGCGGCAAGCACAACAAGGAGCTGGCCACCTTCAATCTCGACAACCTGCGCTACAACAAGATCGTCATCTGTACCGATGCCGACGTGGACGGCTACCAGATCCGCACCCTCGTGCTGACCATGCTCTACCGCCTGACGCCGACCCTCATCAACGAGGGCTACGTCTATATCGCGGAGTCGCCGCTGTACGAGATCACCACCAAGGAACACACCTACTTCGCCTACACCGAGCCGGAGAAGGCCACCTTCCTGAAAGAGATCGGCGACAAAAAGTACACGATCCAGCGCTCGAAAGGTCTTGGCGAGAACGACCCGGAGATGATGTGGCTGACCACCATGAACCCGGAGAGCCGCCGCCTGATCAAGGTGCTGCCCACCGACGTGGAGGAGACCGCCCGCGTGTTCGACCTGCTGCTGGGCGATAACCTCGCCGGCCGCAAGGAGCACATCGCCGAGCATGGCGCAGAGTATCTGGATGATTTGGATGTGTCTTAAAGAGGTAAACAATGGCAAAAAAATCTTCAAAAAAGTCTCTCAAACCCGTCCGCCCGCAGCTGGGCGACGGTGTTGAGATCCTGAACGCTGGCAGCGTGCTGGAAGACCCCATCACCCGCACGCTGGAGACCAACTATATGCCCTATGCGATGAGCGTCATCGTCTCCCGCGCCCTGCCGGAGATCGACGGCTTCAAGCCCGCCCACCGCAAGCTGCTCTACACCATGTACGAGATGGGGCTGCTGAAAGGCGCTCGCACCAAATCGGCCAACATCGTGGGCAGCACCATGCACCTGAACCCCCACGGCGACGCCGCCATCTATGACACCATGGTGCGCATGGGCCGCGGCAACGAAAGTCTGCTCGTGCCCTTTGTGGACAGCAAGGGCAACTTCGGCAAAGCTTACAGCCGCGATATGTCCTGCGCCGCTTCCCGTTACACCGAGGCCAAGCTCGAAAATGTCTGCGAGGAGCTGTTCCGGGACATCGACAAGGAGACCGTTGATTTCGTCCCCAACTACGACGGCTCCACCACCGAGCCTACCCTGCTGCCCGTCACCTTCCCGACCATTCTGGCCAACAACACGCTGGGCATTGCGGTCGGCATGGCATGCAATATCTGCTCGTTCAATCTGACGGAGCTGTGCAACACCACCATCGCCCTGATGAAGGATGCCAAGCACGATATCTCCACCACCATGCCCGCCCCGGATTTCGTGGGCGGCGGCCAGATCTTGTACGACGAAGCCCAGATGCGGGAGATTTACGAGTACGGCCGCGGCAGCGTGAAGGTCCGTGCCCGCTACAACGTGGTGCCCGGCGAGAACATGATCGAGATCACCCAGATCCCGCCCACCACCACGGTGGAAGCTATCATGGACAAGATCGCCGAGCTGGTCAAAGCCGGCAAGATCAAAGAGATCAGCGACATGCGCGACGAGACCGACCTGAACGGCCTCAAGCTCACCCTTGACCTCAAGCGCGGCGTGGACGCGGAAAAGCTGATGGCGAAGCTGTTCAAGACCACCCCGCTGGAGGACAGCTTCAGCGCCAACTTCAACGTCCTTGTCTCCGGCCAACCCCGCGTCATGGGCGTGCGGGAGATCTTGCAGGAGTGGACGGCCTTCCGAATGGAGTGTGTCCGCCGCCGCACCTACTACGACCTCCACGGCAAGGAAAAGCGGCTGCATCTGCTCAAGGGTCTGGCCGCTATCCTGCTGGACATCGACAAGGCCATCCACATCATCCGCACCACCGAGGAGGAGACCGAGGTCGTGCCCAACCTGATGATCGGCTTCGGCATCGACGAAGTACAGGCGGACTATGTGGCCGAGATCAAGCTGCGCCACCTGAACCGGGAATATATCCTCAAGCGGACGGGCGAGATCGAGCAGCTGGAAAACGACATCGCCGACCTGAAGGATATCCTCGAAAAGCCCGCCCGCATCCGAAAGATCATCATCAAGGAGCTGACGGAGGTTGCCAAAAAGTACGCCCAGCCCCGCCGCAGCGAGATTTTGTACGACCTGCCGGAGGAGGAGGGCAGTGCCGAGGAAGAAACCATCCCGGATTACCCGGTCACCGTCTTCTTCACCCGCGAGGGCTACTTGAAAAAGATCCCGCCCCAGAGCCTCCGCACCGCCGGTGCCCACAAGCTCAAGGAGGGCGACGAGATCATCCAGCAGGTCGAGACGCGAAACAACGTGGAAGCGCTCTTCTTCACCGACAAGCAGCAGGTGTACAAGGTGCGCCTGAACGAGCTGGAAGACGGCAAGGTGGCCCAGATGGGCATCTTCATCCCCGGCCGACTCGGCATGGACGAGGGCGAGAACATCCTCGCCATGGTCATCACCGGCGATTATGCGGGCTTCATGCTCTTCTTCTTCGAGAGCGGCAAGTGCGCAAAGATCCCGCTGGCGTCCTACGCCACCAAGCTGAACCGCCGCAAGCTGCTCAAGGCCTACTGCGACAAAGAGCCGCTGGCAAAGATGGTCTTCCTGCCCGAAGAAACGGAGCTGGCCATCCGCACCAGCGCGGGCCGGATGCTGCTGGTGGGCACGGCGCAGATCAGCGCCAAGGCTACCCGCGACAGTCAGGGCGTGGCGGTCGTGACCCTGAAAAAGAACCAGCACATCGCGTCGGTGGTCCCGGCGGAGACGCTGGAGCTGGCCAACCCCCATCGCTATCGCGTCCGCAGTCTGCCCGCCACCGGGGCGCTGGTTCGTGCTGAGGATGAAGGGGAGCAGCTGAGTTTGCTGTGAGGAAATTATGCAGAATATTGATCTGATTTGTGTCGGCAAGCTGAATGCGAAATATTTCGCCGAGGGCGTGGCCGAGTACCAGAAGCGGCTGGCGGCGTTTGCGTCGTTCCGGATCATCGAGCTGCCGGAGGATAAGATCGAGGAGAAGAACGCCTCCGATGCTGTGGTGAAAAAGGCGCTGGAAAAGGAGGGCAAGGCCATCCTCTCCAACGTCCGCAAGGGCGCGGCCATCGTGGCCATGTGCATTGAGGGCAGACAGATCTCTTCCGAGGAGCTGGCCCAATTCCTCGCCGACCGTGCGGGCAGCGGGGCAGGAGATGTGGCCTTTGTCATCGGCTCGTCCCACGGCCTTGCCGACGAGGTGAAAAAGGCGGCCGCCCTCAAGTTCAGCATGGGCCGCATCACCATGCCGCACCAACTGGCCCGCCTTGTGCTGACGGAGCAGATCTACCGCGCTTGCACCATCAACGCCGGCATGAAATATCATAAGTAAAGCAAAAGCGGGCGGTTTCCGCCCGCTTTTGCTTTACAAGCCGGGCGAAACATGGTACAGTATAGCTATGCGGCAGTTGGGAAAGCTGCCCGCCCAAACACACACGACACGGCAAGCCAGCCGCGGACGGAAAGGATGTTATTACAATGGAACAGAGCGAAAAGACCCTTGATATGATCGTCAATCTCTGCAAGAACCGTGGTTATGTTTTCCCCGGTTCCGAGATCTACGGCGGCCTTGCAAACAGCTGGGACTACGGCCCGCTGGGCGTTGAGTTCAAGAACAACGTCAAGAAGGCTTGGCTGAAAAAATTCGTGCAGGAAAGCCCTTACAACGTTGGTCTGGATGCGGCCATCATCATGAACCCCCAGACTTGGATCACCACCGGCCACGTCGCCGGCTTCTCCGACCCGCTGCTGGACTGCCGTGCCTGCAAGGCACGCCACCGCGCCGACAAGCTCATCGGGGACGAGCACCCGGAGGTCAACGTCGATGCCATGAGCTTTGACGAGATGGACAAGTTCATCGCCGAGCACGAGGACATTGTCTGCCCCGTCTGCGGCAAGCATGACTTCACCCCCATCCGCAAGTTCAACCTGATGTTCAAGACCGCCATCGGCGTCACCGAGGACAGCTCTTCCACCTGCTATCTCCGCCCGGAGACCGCACAGGGCATCTTCGTCAACTTCGCCAACATCCAGCGCACCACCCGCCGCAAGCTGCCCTTCGGCGTGTGTCAGGTAGGCAAGGCCTTCCGCAATGAGATCACGCCGGGCAACTTCACCTTCCGTACCCGCGAGTTCGAGCAGATGGAGTGCGAGTTCTTCTGCAAGCCGGGCACCGATCTGGAGTGGTTCGCTTACTGGAAGGATTACTGCGAAAACTGGCTGCTGAGCCTCGGCATTAAGAAGGAGCACCTGCGTCTGCGCGACCACGAGCCCGCCGAGCTGGCCTTCTACAGCCGTGCCACCACCGACATCGAGTATGCCTTCCCGTTCACCGACTGGGGCGAGCTGTGGGGCATTGCGGACCGCACCAACTACGACCTGAGCCGCCATCAGGAGGCTTCCGGCAAGAGCTTGGAGTACTTCGACTCCGAGACCAACGAGCACTACATCCCCTACGTCATCGAGCCTTCTCTGGGCTGCGACCGTGTGGCGCTGGCCTTCCTGTGCGAGGCTTACGACGAGGAGCACCTCGTGGATGCCAAGGGCAAGGAGGATATCCGCACCGTGCTGCGTCTGCATCCGGCTCTGGCTCCCTATAAGTGCGCCGTCCTGCCTCTGAGCAAGAAGCTGGGCGAGAAGGCCATGGAGATCCGCAATGAGCTGAGCAAGTACTTCATGGTCGATTACGACGACACCGGTTCCATCGGCAAGCGTTACCGCCGTGAGGACGAGATCGGCACTCCGTACTGCATCACCGTGGACTTCGACACCGTCGGCGACGAGGCCAAGGGCATCGTGGCAGACCACTGCGTCACCGTCCGCGACCGCGACACCATGGAGCAGGTCCGTATGCCCATCTCCGAGCTCAAGAGCTACATCGAGAGCAAGATCGAGTTCTAAAAGTCCGCTTTTTCGGGGCCGCTGCGTTTGGCAGCGGCTCCTTTTGCTTGTGTATCGGGGAGAAGTGCGGTATACTAACACCAAACAAACTTTTACACCGCAGGAGGCTGTATCGTGGAAAACTTCAACGAACTTTTGAAAAAATACGCCGATTTCATCGTCCGGGTGGGCGTGAACCCTCAGCCGGGCCAGACTCTGATCATCCGCTGCCCGCTGGAAGCGGCCCCGCTGGCGCGGCTGTGCGTGCGCAGCGGCTTTGAGGCCGGTGCACGGGATGTGCAGGTGGACTGGAGCGACAATGCTGTTTCCCGCACCCGGATGGAGCTGGGCAGCGAGAGCGCGCTGACCGACGACAAGCCCTACCAGCTGCGCCGCTATCTGGATTACGCCGAGAGCGAGGGCGGCGTCTGCGTGCTGCACCTGCTGGCCGATGACCCGGAGGTCTACGCCGGGCTGGACAGCGGCAAGATCGGCCGCGTGAATGCGGAGAACCGGAACTTCATGGCCCCGTGGCGGGAGTACACCATGAACGACCGCGTCCAGTGGTCCATCGCCGCCATGCCCAGCGCCCCGTGGGCTAAGAAGATGTTCCCGGAACTCGACACCGATGCCGCCATCGAAAAGCTGTGGCAGCTCATCTTTGACGTCTGCCGTGTGACCGGCGGCGACCCGGTGGGCGAGTGGAAGGCCCATCTCGACCGCCTGATGACCCTGCGGGACAAGATGAACGCCTTCGACCTCGAAAGCGTCCGCTTCCAGAGTTCCAACGGCACCGACCTGACCGTGGGTCTGGCCGAAAAGGCCCGCTGGGAAAGCGCCGGCAGCAAGAACGAAAAGGGTGTGGACTTCCTGCCCAACATCCCCACCGAGGAGGTCTTCACCGCGCCCCACAAGGATAAGGTGAACGGCGTGGTCTACGGTACCAAGCCTTATGTCTTCAACGGCCAGCTCATCAAGGGCTTCCATGTCACTTTTAAGGATGGCAAGGTCGTCGAGCACGGGGCCGAGGAGGGAGCGGAGCTGCTGGGGCAGCTGCTGGACACCGACGCCGGTTCCCGCAGCATCGGCGAAGTGGCCCTCGTGCCCGCTTCCAGTCCCATCAACCGCAGCGGTGCGCTGTTCTACAGCACCCTGTTCGATGAAAACGCGGCCTGCCACATCGCCTTCGGTGCCAGCTATCCCGGCACCACCGAGGGCGGCACGGCCCTGACCAAGGAAGAGCTGCTGGCCCGCGGCATGAATCAGTCTGCCATCCATGAGGATGTCATGATCGGTGCCGAGGACAGCCACATCACCGGCAAGTGCCGCGACGGCCGCACCGTGGAGCTGTTCAAAGACGGAGTGTGGGTGCTGTAAAAGCTTTTTTAACGAAAGCGCTTGCATATTTTGCCGGAGTATGGTATATTCTATTTGTACGATATAACTTTTATGGAACGTGGGCCGCAAGGTCCGCGTTTCTTGTTTGTTTGGAGGTTTTTTTATGGCGAAGCAGTCTGGCGGCAATACCGCCCAGAGAGTCGAAGCACTTGTCCGCCCCACCGTGGAGGGCATGGGGCTGCGCCTGTGGGATGTTGTGTTTGAGAAAGAAGGTCCGGACTGGTATCTTCGCGTCCTGATCGACAAGACGGACGGCACCAACATGGACACCGACACCTGCGCCGATGTCTCCCATGCGCTGGACCCCATCCTCGATGAGGCAGACCCCATTGAGCAGAGCTATTATCTGGAGGTGGGCAGCCCCGGTTTGGGCCGCAAGCTGACCCGCCCGGAGCACTACGAGGCCGTCAAGGGGCAGAAGATCAGCGTGAAGCTGTTCCGCGCCAACGAATACGGCACCAAAGAGTTTTCCGGTATCCTGACCGGCCGCGAAGGGAATACCATTACGGTCGAGACGGAGAACGGCACTGTGAACTTTGAAGCGTCGGCCGCCAGCACCGTGCGTCTGTGCGACGACGAGGATCTGTTTGATTGAAAAAGAGAAAAAATTAGGAGGAACCCGAAAAATGGCAGCTGCGAATAATGAATTTTTTGAAGCTCTCTCCATGCTGGAGCACGAGCGCGGCATCACCGCGGAGTACCTGATCGAGAAGATCAAGGCCGCCATCGTGATCGCCGTCAAAAAGAACTACGAGGTCGAGGACGACAATGTGATGGTCGAGATCGACCCCGCCACCGGCAAGTTCAATGTGGCCCTGCTGCAGAACGTCGTTGCCGATGAGGATTGGTACGACGAGCACGCCGAGATCGGCCTGACCGAGGCCCAGAAGCTCCGCAAGAGCTACGAGATCGGCGACCGCGTCGTGACCCCCCTCAAGACCAAGGACTTCGGCCGCATCGCTGCTCAGACTGCAAAGCACGTCATCCGTCAGGGCATCCGCGAGGCCGAGCGCAGCCAGCAGCTCAGCGAGATCCAGTCCCGCGCACACGATATCATTCAGGCCACCGTTACCCGCGTGGACAACGAAAAGGGCATCGTGGCCCTTGATCTGGGCAAGGGCGGCGAGGCCATCCTGCCCCGCAACGAGCAGGTCCCCGGCGAGGTCTACACCGAAGGCGAGACCCTGCAGGTCTACGTCGTGGACGTCGTCAGCGGCGAGCGCGGCGCCCGCGTCATGATCAGCCGCACCCATCCGGGTCTGGTCAAGCGCCTGTTCGAGCTGGAAGTGCCGGAGATCTACGACGGCACCGTGGAAGTCAAGGCCATCAGCCGCGAGGCCGGTGCCCGCACCAAGATGGCTGTCTGGTCCAAGGACCCCAACGTCAACCCCGTTTCTGCCTGCATCGGCCCCCACGGCGACCGTGTGGCCGCTGTGGTCGAGAAGCTGGGCGGCGAGAAGATCGACATCGTGAAGTGGAGCGAGGATGTCTCTGAGTTCATCTCCGCTGCCCTCAGCCCCGCTAAGGTCCTCAAGGTCGAGCTGCTGCCCGGCGAGACCCGCTCCTGCCGCGTCACCGTTCCCGACCAGCAGCTGAGCCTCGCCATCGGCAACAAGGGCCAGAACGCCCGCCTGTGCGCCCGCCTGACCGGCTACAACATCGACATCCGCCCCGAAAGCGGCTACTACGGTGAGGAAGAGCCCAAGGCAGAACAGCCTAAGACCGAGGAGACTGCGGAATAATCCGCTGCCCCACGCCGAAGGAGGGAAATCGGATGGCACAAAAGAAGATCCCTGCCCGCCAGTGCATCGGCTGTATGACCAGCCGCCCCAAAAAGGAACTGGTGCGGGTGGTGCGTGCGCCCAGCGGCGAGATCAGCATCGACCTCGTGGGTAAAAAGCCCGGCCGCGGAGCCTACCTCTGCCCGGACCCGGCCTGTCTGGCCAAGGCAAAGAAGAAAAAGGCGCTGGAGCGCTGCTTTGAGCAGCCGGTTCCCGCCGAAGTGTATGACGCACTGGCCGCGCAGCTGGCCGGTGCTGCAAAGGAGGCAGAGCAGAATGGCGAAGCATAAGAACAACACCCCCGAAAAGCCCGCCCTGCCCCCGCAGGAAGCGCTGTATCAGGCCGTGAGCCTCTGCCGCAAGGCCGGGGCCTTGACCATGGGCTTCGACGCCGTGGAGGATGCGTGCGTCAAAGGCAAGGCATGGCTCGTGATGGTGGCATCCGACGCCAGCGCCAAGACCATGCAGCGGCTGAACTACGCAGTGGGTGATCTCGTGGACGTGATCACCATGCCGCTGACGCAGGACCGGCTGGCCGATATCAGCCGCAAACCGGTGGCGGTGTACGCCGTGACCGACCGCAACCTCGCAAAGCTCTGCTTTGACCGTCTTTCGGACTGCGGGGCAATCAAAAATGAGGAGGATATGAGCGAATGACCGTAAAATATAAAGTAAGCGATTTTGCAAAGGACCTGAATGTTTCGGCAAAGAAGGTCCTCGATGAGCTGGCCGCCATGGGCAGCACCGGCAAGAAGAACAGCTCCACTCTGGAGGAGAACGAGCTGAACTACCTGCTGGAGAAATTCAGCAAGGACAACAGCGTGGCCGACCTGACCGAGTACCTGAACAGCGCAAAGCAGCCGGTTCAGGAGAAGAAGACAGAGAAGAAGGCAGAGAAGAAGGCAGAGAAGAAGGCCGAGCAGCCCAAGGCCGAAAAGCCCGCTCAGCTCGAAAAGAAGGCCGAGCCCGCTGCCCAGAACAATAACAACAAGAAGCACGGTGAGAAGAAGAACGAGCAGCACAAAAAGCGCGAGGAGAAGACCGTCTCCCTGAGCGAGCTGGCCCGCGAGACCGGTGCCAAGGCAACGGCTGCCCCGGCCCAGTCCGTCTCCGTCCGCCGCGAGGACAGTCAGGTCACCGTCGATACCCGCACCGTGGATGTCAATGTGGATCGTTTCGATGCTCGTTACGATGATCTGGCTTCCACCAAGAACACCGAGAACCGCCGCAAGCCGACCCCGCAGGGCAACAAGCAGAAGTTCACCCAGCGCGGCCAGCGCCAGCGCCAGCAGTTCCAGAAGGGCAAGCGCGAGACCGAGTTCGAGCGTCTGCAGCGCATCCAGCTGGAAAAGGCCCGCAACGCGCAGCTGAAGGTCTCCATCCCCGACGAGATCACCGTCGGTGAGCTGGCTGCCCGCCTGAAGCAGCAGGCCGGTAAGGTCATCGCCAAGTTCATGCAGATGGGCGAGATGCACGCCATCAACGATGTCATCGATTTCGACACCGCTTCTCTGCTGGCGGAGGAGTTCCACGCCAAGGTTGAGCACGAAGTCCACGTCACCATCGAAGAGCGCCTGTTCACGCAGGAAGAGGACGCCGCCGAAGATCTGGTGGAGCGTCCGCCGGTCGTCTGCGTCATGGGCCACGTTGACCACGGCAAGACCAGTATCCTTGACGCCATCCGCAAGACTAACGTTACCGCGGGCGAGGCCGGCGGCATCACACAGGCCATCGGTGCTTATCAGGTCAAGGTCAACGACAGCCTGATCACCTTCCTCGACACGCCGGGCCACGAGGCATTCACCTCCATGCGTGCCCGCGGCGCGAACATGACCGATATCGCGGTTCTGGTCGTGGCTGCCGATGACGGCATCATGCCCCAGACCGTCGAGTCCATCAACCACGCCAAGGCTGCCAACGTCAAGCTGATCGTGGCCATGAACAAGATGGATAAGCCCACCGCCAACCCGGAGCGGGTCATGGAAGGCCTGACCAAGTACGGCATCATCACCGAGGACTGGGGCGGCGATGTCGCCTGCATCCCCGTTTCCGCACTGACCGGCATGGGCATCAACGACCTGCTGGAGCGCATTGCGCTGGAAGCTGAGGTCATGGAGCTGAAGGCGAACCCCAACCGCCGCGCCAAGGGTGCTGTCGTTGAGGCCCGTCTGGATAAGGGTCAGGGCCCCATCGCCACCATTCTGGTCCAGAACGGCACCCTGCACGCCGGTGATGTCATCATCGCCGGTACCGCCGTGGGCCGCGTGCGCACCATGCGCAACGATAAGGGTCAGATGCTGGAGAATGCCGGCCCCTCCACCCCTGTGGAGATCACCGGCCTGACCGCCGTTCCCGAAGCGGGCGACCTGTTCGAGGCCGTTGCCGACGAGCGTCTGGCCCGTGAGCTGGCCGAGCAGCGCATCGCTGCCGCCAAGGAGAAGCAGTTCTCCGCCTTCCAGAAGGTCACGCTGGATAACCTGTTCAGCCAGATGGCCCAGAACGATATGAAGGAGCTGGCCATCGTCGTCAAGGCGGATGTGCAGGGTTCTGCCGAGGCCGTCAAGCAGAGCCTCGAAAAGATCTCCAACGACGAGGTCCGCGTCCGCGTCATCCACGCCGGTGTCGGTGCCATCAGCAAGTCCGACGTCGATCTGGCTGACGCCTCCAACGCCATCATCATCGGCTTCAACGTCCGCCCCGACAACGTGGCGAAGGAAGAGGCTGCGGCCACCAAGGTCGAGATGCGGATGTACCGCGTCATTTACGATGCCATCAACGATGTCACCGCCGCTATGAAGGGTATGCTGGCTCCCAAGTTCCGCGAGGTCTCTCTGGGCGAGCTGCAGGTCCGTCAGGTCTACAAGATCTCCAACGTCGGCACCGTTGCCGGCTGCCGTGTCACCAGCGGCAAGATCACCCGCGACAGCAAGGTGCGTGTCGTCCGTGACGGCATCGTCATCACCGAGGACGAGATCGCATCTCTGAAGCGCTTCAAGGACGACGCCAAGGAAGTGGCCGAGGGCTACGAGTGCGGCGTTACGCTGGCGAAGTTCGCGGATGTCAAGGAGGGCGACGTGTACGAGGCCTTCAAGATGGAAGAATACCGCGACTAAGTGGTTTATTATGTTAGAGGAGAAACTGAATGTCTCAGAAAAATATGGGGCGTCTTGCCCAAGACATGAAGCGTGAGCTCATCGCCATCATCGGGCGGCTGAAGGACCCGCGCTTGGAGGGCGGTCTGCTGACCGTCACCCGTCTGGACGTGACGCCCGACCTCGATGTGGCAAAGGTCTACGTGAGCGTGATGGGCCGCCCGGACGGCCCCAAGCCCGCCATCGAAGCGCTGAACCGCGCGGCGGGCCATGTGCGCACCGAGGTCAGCAAGAAGATGCACATCCGCAAGGCCCCGCGCTTCATCTTCGTGGAGGATGACGGCGCCGCCTACGCAGCCCACATCAATGAGCTGCTCCGCGAGCTGAATGTGAACGGCGGCGAAGAGCCGTCGGAGACCGAGGAATAACAGCCTTGCGGAAAGGATGGATCATGGGATGACAGAACAACTGAATGTGCAGCAGATGGCCGAAAAGCTCCTTGCTGCGGACAACGTTTTGATTCTGTGCCACAAAAACCCGGACGGCGATACCATCGGCTGCGGCAGTGCCCTGTACTATGCGCTCAGTGCGCTGGATAAAACAGCGGCGGTGCTCTGCTCCGACGCCGTCCCCGGACGGTATGCGTTTACCAACCCCCGCCTGTACAAGGGCGAATTCGAGCCGGAGGTCGTCGTGGCGGTGGACGTGGCAAGCGTCCAGCTCTTTGGCGAAAACAACGGGATGCCGCAGTTCTCCCGCCATGTGGATCTCTGCATCGACCACCACGCGGGCAACAGCGGCTACGCGGAATATACCCTGCTGGACGGCCATGCCGCTGCGGCGGCAGAGCTGCTGTACGACGTCATCTGCGCCATGGGCGTGGATCTGACAGCCCACATGGCCAACTGCCTGTACACCGGCCTGTCCACCGACACCGGCTGCTTCAAGTTCTCCTCCACCACGGCCCGCACCCACATCATCGCGGCCAAGCTCATGGAGGCAGGGGCGCGGGTCGAAGAGTTGAACACGCTGCTCTTCGACACCAAGCCTCGCGAGCGGATGGAGGCGGAGCGGATCGCGCGGAACCATCTGGAGTATCATCTGGATGGCCGCTGCGCCCTCATCTACCTCACCCGCGACGAGATCGAGCAGAGCAAAGTGGACCCCGCCGACCTCGAAGAGCTGACGGGGCTGCCCATCAGCATCGAGGGCGTCAAGGTGGGCTTGACCCTGCGCCAGCAGCCCGGCGGCAGCTACCGCATCAGCGTGCGCACCGCCAAGGGCGTGGATGCGTGCGAGATCGCCAAGCGTCTGGGCGGCGGCGGCCACACCCGCGCGGCGGGCTGTGAGCTGCTGGGAAACCTCGACAACGCCAAGAGCGCCATCCTCGCCGAGGTGGAAGCGGTGCTGGATGCGCCGCAGGAGGACGCATGATGCAGGGCATTCTCATCGTCGATAAGCCGACGGACTGGACCAGCTTTGACGTCATCGCCAAGCTGCGGGGCATCCTCGGCACCCGGAAGCTGGGCCACAGCGGCACGCTGGACCCCATGGCCACCGGGGTGCTGCCGGTGTTCTGCGGCGGGGCCAGCAAGGCCGTTGACCTGCAGCTCGACCACACCAAGGCCTACCGCGCCGTGCTCAAGCTGGGCGCGCGGACCGACACCGGCGACGTGACCGGCACCGTGCTGGAAACGGCCCCGGTCACGGCAGGGGAGAAGGAGCTGCTGGAAGTCCTCCCGCAGTTCGTCGGCGCCCAGATGCAGACGCCGCCCATGTACTCGGCGGTCAAGATCAACGGCCAGCCGCTCTACAAAATGGCGCGGCAGGGCATCGAGGTGGAGCGGAAAGCCCGCCCCATCGAAATTTTCAGCCTAGAGTACGGCGGCAGCCCGGCGGAGAACGAATACGAGCTGACGGTACGCTGCTCCAAGGGCACCTATATCCGGGTGCTGCTGGAGGACATTGCCGCCGCCATGGGCCAGAAGGGCACCATGAGCGCGCTGCGCCGGGTGGCTGCGGGCGTTTACACCGAGGCCGATGCGCACACGCTGGAAGAGATCCAAGCGGCCAAGAACGAAGGCCCCGCCGCGCTGGAAGCACTGATGCTCCCGGTGGAGAGCGTGTTCGGATCGCTCCCGCTGCTGACGGTGGCCCCCAAGGTGGAACAGCACCTCTACAACGGCTGCCCCACCAGCCGCTACCCCGCCGCCGACGGGCGCTACCGCGTCCGGAACGAGGCCGGGCAGTTCTTGGGCCTTGCCAACATCGTGGGCGGGGTGCTCAAGGTCGAAAAGCTCTTTGTGGAGCGAAACTGATAGAAAAAGGAACGAAAATCCAATGCAGATCCTATCCTCTCTTTCGCCGCTGGCGCTGAAACACGAGGGCGGCACCGCCGTCGCCATGGGCTTTTTTGACGGCATCCACATCGGCCACCGTGCGGTGATCGACGGGGCTGTGGCATGGGCCAAGGCCCACGGCGCGGCACCGGCGGTGTTCACCTTCCAACTGCCCGCCGACAACAAAATGAAGGGCAAGCGTCTGCTCTCCACCGAGGACAAGCACGCCCTGATCGCCAGCCTTGGGGTGGAGTATTACCTCTGCCCCCAGTTCGAGGAGATCCGCGCCATGACGCCGGAACAGTTCGTGTACGGCATCGTGCAGGACTGCCAAGCCAAGGCGCTGTTCTGCGGCGAGAACTTCACCTTCGGGGCCAAGGCGGCCGGTACCCCCGACCTGCTGCGCAGGCTCTGCGCCCCACTGGGGGTGGAGGTCGTCGTGGTGCCGATGACCCAGTTTGAGGAAAAGCCGGTGTCCTCCACCCGCATCCGCACCGCGCTGGAGGGCGGCGACATCCCGGCGGCCAATGCCATGCTGGGAATGCCCTACGCCATCCGCTTTGCGGTGCAGCACGGCGCGGGGCTGGGGCACACGCTGGGGGTGCCCACCATCAACCAGATCTATCCGCAGGGGTTCCAGCTGCCGCGCTTCGGCATCTATATCACCCGCACCAAGATCGGGGAGAAGTGGTATCCCTCGGCCACCGGGCTGGGCACCCGGCCCACGGTGAACAACGACACCTCCAAAGTGACCTGCGAGACCTTCATCCCCGGCTTCTCCGGCGACCTCTACGGTGCCGACCCGGTGGTGGAGTTCCACGCCTACCTCAGCCCCAGCAAAAAGTTCGACTCGCTGGATGAGCTGAAGGACTGCATCCACCATGCAGCCCGGCGGGCGCAGGAATATTTCGCAAAACCGGAAAAGAAAGCACAGAATGGATAAATTTTTCTTGCATTTTACATCCGGTTCTGTTATACTAAGTTTGTTACCGTAGCACGGGGCTGGGAGTATGCCCGCTTCCGGGAGTACCGTTTTCCCGCATTCTGTGCCGCCGGCAAATAAAATTTTATAAAGAGGTACTGTTACTATGAACAAGCAGGAAGTTATGGCCAAAGTCGCTCTGACCGAGAAGGACACTGGCTCCCCCGAAGTTCAGGTCGCTCTGCTGACCGCTCACATCAACGAGCTGAATGAGCACCTGAAGAAGAACCCGAACGATCACCACAGCCGCCGTGGTCTGATGAAGATGGTTGGCCGCCGCCGCAATCTGCTGGCCTACCTCCAGAAGAAGGACATCGAGCGTTACCGTGCTCTGATCGCAACTCTGGGTCTGCGTAAGTAATAGAAAACAGAGGGCAGGTACCGCGTATGTGGTGCTTGCCCTTTGCTTTTTTGTGGAACAAACGGCCGCTGCTGCGTGTTGCAGCAGTAAATCGAACGCCTGTGCAAAGCCTTTTTGGGGCAGCGGCACGGGCGCTGGATTTATTGCTATGATGCGCGGCGGGCAGCCTTTTGGAAGATAAAAACCACTAAAAGGACAAAGGAGGCAAACCAAATGGCAATCGAATTTGGTTCCCGTAAGGAGACCTTTGAGAACTACAAGGTCTACGAGACCACGCTGGCCGGCCGCCCGTTCAAGGCAGAGATGGGCAAGATGTGCGGCCTGTCCAACGCAAGCGCCCTGATCCGCTACGGCGAGACCTGCGTGATGTGCAACGTCGTCATGAGCCCCAAGCCCCGCGAAGGTGTGGATTTCTTCCCCCTGAACGTGGAGTATGAGGAAAAGCTCTACGCCGCTGGCCGCATCCCCGGCAGCTTCATGCGCCGCGAGGGCCGCCCCGGTGAGCGCGCCATCCTCACCAGCCGCGTGGTGGACCGCCCCATGCGCCCGCTGTTCCCCAAGGAGATGCGCAACGATGTCTGCATCACCATGACCGTCATGAGCCTTGACCCCGATTGCAGCCCGGAGATCGCCGGCATGATCGGCGCATCCCTCGTCACCGCCGTGTCTGAGATCCCTTGGAACGGCCCCATCGGCGGTGTGCAGGTGGGTCTGGTGGACGGCGAGATCGTCCTGAACCCCACGCAGGAGCAGCGCAAGAAGAGCGACCTCGCCCTGACCGTTGCCGCCACCATGGATAAGATCGTCATGATCGAGGCCGGTGCCAACGAGGTGGATGAGGACACCATGCTGAACGCCATCAAGGCCGCTCACGTGGAGATCAAGAAGATCATCACCTTCATCAACCAGATCGTTGCCGAGCGCGGCAAGCCGAAGATCGACTTCCAAGTCGTCGGTCTGGATATGGACGTCTACCACGCCATCCAGAACAAGTACCTCGACGACTTCAAGGCTGCCATGGATACCGACGACAAGAACGTGCGCGACGCCGCTCTGCTGCCCATCATGGACAAGATCGCCGAGGAGTATCCCGACCTGACCGACGCCGACCTCGACCTCGTCAGCTACAAGATGCAGAAGTACGTCGTCCGCCGCTGGCTGCTGGATGAGGGCAAGCGCGTGGATGGCCGCGGCATCAACGAGATCCGCCCGCTGGCTGCCGAAGTCGGCATCCTGCCCCGCGTCCATGGCTCCGGCATGTTCACCCGCGGCCAGACGCAGGTGCTCACCACCTGCACCCTCGGCGGCACCAAGGACAATCAGCTCATGGATGACCTGACCGACGAGCAGACCAAGCGCTACATCCACCACTACAACTTCCCGCCGTACTCCGTCGGCGAGGCCCGCGCACCCCGCAGCCCCGGCCGCCGCGAGATCGGCCACGGCGCACTGGCGGAGCGCGCTCTCGTGCCCGTGCTGCCCTCTCTGGAGGAGTTCCCCTACACCATCCGCTGCGTGTCCGAGGTCCTCTCTTCCAACGGTTCCACCTCTCAGGCTTCCATCTGCGGCTCCACGCTGGCTCTGATGGACGCCGGTGTGCCCATCAAGGCTCCGGTCGCGGGCATCTCCTGCGGCCTGATCACCGAGGGCGACCGCTGGATGACCATGCTGGACATTCAGGGCGTGGAGGACTTCCACGGCGATATGGACTTCAAGGTGGGCGGCACCCGCAAGGGCATCACCGCCATCCAGATGGACATCAAGATCGACGGCCTGACCTACGATATCATCGCCGAGGCCTTCGAGAAGTGCCGCAAGGGCCGCCTGTACATCCTCGATGAGATCATCAAGCCCGTCATCGCCGAGCCGCGCCACGAGCTGAGCCGCTGGGCTCCCAAGATGTTCAGCATGATGATCCCCACCGACAAGATCAAGGACGTCATCGGCAAGGGCGGCAAGGTCATTCAGGACATCTGCGCCACCTGCAACTGCAAGATCGACGTGCAGGAGGACGGCCACGTCTTCGTCTCCGCGGTGGATCAGGAGGACGCAAAGCGCGCCATCTTCACCATCAAGACCATTGTGGAGGACCCGGAGATCGGTGCCATCTACAAGGGCAAGGTCACCCGCCTGATGAACTTCGGCGCCTTCGTCGAGATCGCACCGGGCAAGGAAGGCCTCGTCCACATCTCCAAGCTGGACACCAAGCGGGTCGAGCGGGTGGAGGATGTGGTCGCTGTGGGCGACGCCATCGTGGTCAAGGTCACCGACATCGACCAGCAGGGCCGCATCAACCTGAGCCGCCGCGACGCCATTCTGGCCCTCGAAGCCAAGAAGGCTGCCCAGCAGCAGGAACAGAACTAAGCGCCCCGAAAACTGCATACGATAGCCCCCGGAGGGGAAGCACAGCTTACGCTGTCTGCCCTTCCGGGGGCTTTTTGCGCTTTTTTGGAAATTTTGGCGGAAACCCCTTGACAAAAATCCAAAACGGTATATTATTGTATTAAGCGCTTAACACAATGACACAAGGAGAGACAGAGATGAGCGAACAGTTTGATGCCAGCCGCCCGATTTACGCGCAGCTGGTGGAGCGGCTGAAAGCCAAGATCTTAGCGGGTACCTACCCGCCCGGCGGCCACCTCGATTCGGTGCGCGACCTTGCCGCGGCAGCGGGGGTCAACCCCAACACGATGCAGCGGGCGCTGGCCCAACTGGAAGCCGAGGGCCTTGTCCGCACCGAGCGGACCAATGGCCGTTTTGTAACGGAGGACACGGAATTGATCGAACAACTGCGGGCCGAGGCCGCCCGGAACATGGCCGCTGAATTTTTAGAAAAGATGCGCAGCATCGGCTATACGCCCCAGCAGACTACGGAATTGCTGGAGCGCTGGAACGAAACGGAGGGAGAACAGCATGAGTAAAGTATTGACCTGTGAGCACCTGTCCAAGACCTACGGCAAAGAGAAGACGGCGCTGGACAATATCGACCTGAGCCTCGATTTTGGCCGCATCGTGGGGCTGCTGGGGCCCAACGGCAGCGGCAAAACGACCCTCATCAAGCTGGCGAACGGTCTGTTGCAGCCCAGTGCGGGCGTCCTCAAAATCGCGGGCATGACCCCCGGCCCGGAGACGAAGGAGATCGTCTCCTACCTGCCGGATGCCGACTGGCTGCCCGATTGGATGCGGGTGGAGGAGCTGGTGAATATGTTCCGCGATTTCTACGGCACCCCCAGCGAAGCCAAAGCTTATATCGGCTTCGATGCCGCCAAGGCCAATGAAATGCTGGCCCGGCTGAACATCGACCCCAAGGCCCGGCTCAAGACCCTTTCCAAAGGCAATAAGGAGAAAGTCCAGTTGGTGCTGGCCATGAGCCGCGCCGCCAAGCTCTACCTGCTGGATGAGCCCATCGGCGGCGTGGATCCCGCCGCGCGGGACTATATCCTGAACACCATCATTTCCAACTACAGCAAGGACGCAACGGTGGTCATTTCCACCCACCTCATCGAGGACATCGAGCCGGTGCTGGACGAGGCCGTTTTCCTGAAGGACGGCAAGATCTTTGCCCACCGCGCCGTCGATGACATCCGCGAGACCGAGGGCATGAGCGTCGATGCGTATTTCCGGGAGGTATTCAAATGCTGAAACAATTGCTGAAATATGAGTTCAAGGCCACGAAACGCCTGTATTTCGGGCTGTATCTGGCGCTGGCGCTGCTGAGTGTGGTGCTGGGCGTGACCTTCCGGCAGGAACACGCGCTGGCCCACAGCACAAGCTTCCAGAATCTCCAAGTGATTCTGATGATCGTGTATGTCTCGGTCATCCTTGCCATCGCGGTGCTCTGCTTCGTGAACACGGTGCAGCGGTTCTGCCGGAACCTGCTGGGCCGGGAGGGCTACCTGATGCACACCCTGCCCGTGACCGAGACCCAGCTCATCCTCTCCAAGCTCCTCACCAGCATGGTCTGGGTGCTGTGCAGCGGCCTTGTGGGTGTCGTCTGCATCACGGTGATGGTCAGCATCGGTGTGCTGGACGCGGAAGTTCTCGGCACATTGAGTTGGGACAGATGGAAGCAGCTGTGGCAGATGCTGTACGAGGAGATTGGCCCGGAGTTCTGGGTGGCAATGGCGTGGACCATCCTCATCAATCTGGCCCGGCTGGCCAGCCTCATCCTCTGCGTTTACGCCGCCTGTATGATCGCCCACCAGTTCAAGAAGCAGACGATGGTGGCGGGCATCCTCGCTTTCATCGGGATGAACATCGTGGAGAACCAAATCGATAAGCTGCTGGGCATGAACGATGTGACCCTGTTCGTGGGTGTGAACTACAAGCTCGTGGATGTTTCGGGCGTCAGCGAGGGGACCCCGGTGATGCACTATATAACGACGGCCTTCGGGCAGGGGGCCAGATGCCTGTTCTGCTTCGTCTTCACCGCAGCCATTGCGGCGGTCTACTTCTGCCTGACCCGCTGGCTGATGAAACATAAACTGAATCTCGAATAACAAAAAATGGCTTCCGGCCTTGTGCCGGAAGCCATTTTTGTGTCTCAGAAAAGAGGTCAGCGGGCGTCGCGGTTGGCCTCGTACTCCTCCATGGAGATGTAGTGGTCAAGGACGTGGATGCCCTTCAGGCGCTTGTTGGAGAAGCCGGTGGAAGCGTACTGGCCCTCCCAGTAGTTCAGGCGGGTGGCGAGGTAGGCGGGCACGCTCATGCCGCGGGGGATGACCAGCGCGTTGTTGATGAGCAGGGCCTCGGCATCCGCGAAAGCCTTATAGCGGGCGCCGATGTCGTCGGTGATCTGCTTGGCGGCCTCGATGGAGGTCATGTACTTCATGATGGCATCGGCGGTGTCGCCGGTGATGAAGCCGTCCTCCACGCCGGTGCGCAGGTAAGCGTAGCGCATTCCGCGGGAACCCGCAGCCTGATAGAACGGGTCGGTCTCGGTCTCCGGGTCGGAGTAGTCGGCGCCCCAGTTGCAGAGCAGGAACTCGAACTTGCCGTTGCGGCGGACTGCAGACAGGAAGCTGTCGGCCGGGCCCTCGGTGATGACGACATCGATGAAGTCGAAGCCGTCGTTCAGCACGCCCTCCAACTGCTGCTTGAAGACCTGACACTGCTTGTCCCAGTCAGTCGAGGAGGGGTTGTAGGGCAGCTGGACCTTGATGGGGAAGGTGACGCCCTGTGCGGTCAGCTCCTCCACGGCAGCGTCGCGGAACTCCTTGGCCTTGGCCTCGTCGAAGAACTCGGTGATGTTGGCCAGATCGCCGCACTTGGTGTAGTCCACACCGTCGGTGGTGGCGCAGAAGCTGGGCGGGGTGATCGTGTTCAGCTTGTAGCCGTCGTAGCCTTCCGGCGCGGAGACCGCCAGCGTGACGGCGTTGTTGATGCCGTACAAAAAGCTCTTGCGGAAGTTGGTGTTGTTGATGGCCTTCGCCCAGTTTTCGGGCTCATACTCGGCGTCCACGCCCTCCACGCTCCAGTTGGAGAACTCGTGGGCGAAGGGCATGAAGTTGAACATGTAGAAGTAGGTGTAGTTGGTGTTGGGACGGTCCATGGAGACCATGCTCTTGGTGGTGTCGTCGGACAGCCAGCTGTCGAGGATGTCGGGGCCGATGGTGGCTTCGTCGATCTCGCCGCGCTTGATCATCTCCGGGCCGTTGACGGCGGCCTCGGCGTTGTAGATGCGGCTGATGGTCTCGATGAAGACGTTGTCGGCGTCGTAGTTCTCCGGGTTCTTCTTCATGATCCAAGTCTCCAGAGACTCGTACTCGGCCAGATAGAAGGCGCCGCAGCTGTACATGGTCTCGGCAGAGGTGGCGTACTGGTCGCCCATCTCTTCCAGCAGCGGGCCGTAGGCGGGCTCATAGGGCAGGTAGCACAGCAGACTCAGGAAGCCGGGGAAGTCGTAAGTCAGGGTGTAGGTCAGGGTGTGGTCGTCCACGGCCTTGACGCCGACGGTGTCGAAGTCCACGGGGGAGTAGGTCGCGGCGGTGCCGTCGGAAGAGGTCACGGTGACCACGCCGCTGGCGTCGGCAGTGTAGGTGGTGCCGTCGTCGTCCACCACGCCGGTGTTGGCGTTGTTCAGGTAGACGTAATAGTTGTAGTAGTCCTCGGCACCGGCGACATAGGCGGTGACCAGACCGACATTGGAGGAAGCGTAGTCCGGGGTCAGGACGTACTTCAGCGCGTCTACGAAGTCCTGTGCGGTGACAGGGGCCACGACCTCGCCGTTGTTGTCCACCCAGTTCTCCTCCCGCAGGTGGAAGGTCCAAGTCAGGGTGTCGGCATCCCAGTCCCAACTGGTCGCCAGACCTTCGCGCATGACGCCCTTGTTGTCGTACTCGACGAGGGTATCCACGCAGTTTGCGCCCACGACCATTTCCAGATCGGTGGCGGTGGTCAGATAGTTCAGGGTAGCGGGCTGGCTGGAGTACAGGATGGTGTACTTGGTGGTATCGACGGAGCCGGAGGCGGAACCGCCGGTGCTGCCCGCAGAAGAACCGCCGCCGCAGCTGCTCAGCAGACCGGCTGCACAGGCGCTTGCGGCTGCCAGACCGCTTGCCTTGAGAAACTGACGGCGAGAAATCGAAGTTGCCATAATAAAAATCCCTCTTTCTTCGTGTTTCATGTTTTGAAAGCGGCACGGCCGGGCACCGCTGTTTCCCATCAACGGGGAGGAAGACAAAAAAGGCGTAACGGAAACACATCCGTTACGCCTTTGTAACCAGTACCTCCGACCACAGCCGTGTGGTTACAGAAAGTATAGCATCGTTTCGCCCCGGCGTCAATTCTTTTTCGAATCTGCCAAGGGTCACTCTTTTACAATATTTGCGATGGGCTCTGGGGTCTGGGCGGTTTCTGCGGCAGCAGGGGCCGCTGCGGTCTCGGCGGCGGCTGTTTCTTCTGCCTTGACCTCCTCGGCCAGCGCCTTGGCAGCTTCCTCGGCGGCGCGCTTGGCCTCCCGTTCGGCTTGGCGCTCCTTGGCCTTGGCTACAGCCTCCTCCTGCCGCTTCTTGGTGCGGATCTTGATGCGGCAGACCGAGCAGATGCCGTCCTTGCAGCCCGGCGCGATGGGCTTGCCGCACTCACTGCAGAGGGTCTTGGTGCACTTGTAGACGCTGACCGGGCCGAGGGTGGTGAGCTGGCGGAGCTTCAGCCCGTCCAGCCCGCCGTTGGAGCAGGTGGCCACGCAGACGCCGCACTCGCTGCACTTCCACGGGGTGATGACGGCGCGGGTCTGGCCGTCGGGCAGGTCCTCAAACTTGATGGCCCCGGCGCGGCACGCCTTCTCGCACCGGCCGCAGGCGAAGCACTTCTCGGTAAAGTTGGGCAGGTGGTAGCCGTACTTCAGCGGGGTCTTGCTGACGGCTTTGAGCTGCTTGGTGCGCTGGTGGAGCATCAGGCGGAAATCCACCGCGCTCTCATCGTCGCTGCGCAGACCCGGCAGCATCCGCAGCAGCTGCTTGGTGCCCGCCTTGGAGCCGGCAGTCACCTGCTCCATCATCTCGCGGCGGGAGTATTCCTTGTTGTGGAAGGGGGCCTCGTCCTGCTCGTAGGCCAGCGTGAAGCGGGCCTCGAAGAGGGGCTGGCCGAAAAATTCCACCAGCCGGGTCAGCTCCTTGCGCAGGTGCTCGGCGCAAATGTCGTTCTCGCACTCGCCGCAGGGGGTCAGGTCCAGCACGACCTTCTTGTTCAGGGCAAGGTAGGCCAGCGCCTCCCACGACAGCGCCGACACACAGGCGCGGACGAGGGTGTTCTTGCGGGTGCTCTTCTCGCAGCCGATCCAGACGGTATCGTTGTCGTTGTCGGCGGGGGCAGTGTCCCGCTGGACCTGTTCGGGCGAGGGGGCGATGCAGCCGCTGCGGCACACCGAAACACAGAGGCCGCAGTCGGTGCAGGGATCCCAGTCCTTGACGAGGTTCGGGCGGGTGAAGATCTCCTCACCGTAGGGGCAGATGTCCTTACAGGCGGTGCAGGGGGTGCGGTGAGGGTGGAGGTTCCAGCATTGCTTGCGGTTGATCTCCGGGTGGGTGGTCTTCATCAGCGCATCCATGGCGTAGCGCGTAAAGATACTCATCGAATCACTCCTTATCAGCGTCCATGACCGAGGCCACGACGGCGTTGTCCAGCAAAAAGCGCTGGACCTTCTGGGCGGCGAGGGCGGCGGCCACCGTCTCCGGGGTGAGCACGCGGCGGATATCGGCCTCCGGGGTGTCCTGCTGGACGGAGAGGCGGCGGTATTCGTTGTTGACCTCCTCGGTGCGGACGGTGATGCCCTCGGCTTCGGCGATGGCGCGGGCCGCATACATGGTGCGGATCTTCCGCTCCGCATCGGCGCGGTAACCGGCGCGGAGGGCGTCGGCGGTGGTGCGGCTGTTCTTGCAGTGCTGCTCCATGCTGATGCCGCTGCGGGAGAGCCGCTGGGTGAGCAGCTTCATCTCGTTGTCGGCGGCGCGGTCCAGTGCCGCTTCCGGAACGGCGACGGTCAGGTTGGCTCCGGCCATCTCCAGCAGCTTCTGCCCGGCGGCGCGGTCGGCGGCGTCCTCGTGGATCTTCATCTTCTTGGTGCGGACGGCCTCCCGCATGGCGGCGAGGGAGGCATAGCCCAGCGATTTGGCGAAGTCCTCCGTCAGCTCCGGGGTGGTCTTTTCGGCCACCGAGTGCAGCTTGATCTCGAACTGAGCCGTCTTGCCGGAAAGCTCCGGCACCCGGAACTCGGCGGGGTAGGTGAAGTCGAACCGGAAGGTCTCCCCGGCTTTGTGGCCGTAGATGGCATCCTCGGCGGCGGGCATCAGCTTGCCGTCGCCCAGCACGACCATGACCTTTTCCATCCGGCTGTCGGGGATCTCCTTGCCGTCCATGAAGCCTGCAAAATCCAGCAGGACGCGGCTGCCGCGCTTGGCACCCTCCTCGGAGTTGTGGTAGGAGGCATGGAGCCGGGTCTGGTGGACCATCTCGATGTCCAGTGTCTTTTCCGAAAGGCCGCGCACATGGCGGGTGACGGCCAGCCCCTTGTACTGACCAAGCTTAACTTCAGGGATATTGTTCTGATTACTCTCCATTTTGTAATGCTCCTTTTGACGTTCAATTAAAGTCCGTGTGCGGCCAGCCAGCCTTCGGTGACCTGCGAGAACATTTCGGGATACTGGGCGTTTTCGGCGTCGAAGACGTGCAGATAGGTCTCCACTTCCTCGCGGGTGGGGGCTTCGACCCGCTCCCAGATGGAGAAGGTGTAGCCGTTGCCCATATCGAAGGTGGCGGCGAGGGTGTGGGTCTCGTCCCGCAGCTGGATGAACTTGGCGTTGAACCTGTGGCCCAGCTCCGTATCCGGGGCCAGCGTTGAGGGGAAGGGGTCCGCCGTGATGACATACTTCGCCTCAAAGAAGCCCATGGGGAAGGTGTGGGTGCCCGGCACCGAGAAGCTGTCCGGCAGTTTGCCGTCCAGCGGGTGTTCCGGCAGCATACAGTTCCGCAGATGGCCGGGGTTGTACAGCATGTCGTCGGGGATCATGTACGCGGTGTCGCCCTCGCCGAGGTGGGCCGTGAGCCACTGGGTGACGGCTTGGATCTGGCTGAGGTCCTTCCGGTCATAGGTCAGCTCGTCGAAGTGCATGTACTCGGTCAGGCTGGCCGGATGGATGGTGTGGATGACCAGCTCCGGCAGGGCCATGACCGTCAGCGGCGAGCAGCGCACCGACACGGCGAACACCAGCGTAAAGGCCCAGTAGCAGAGCTTGGGCACCTTGAACTTGTCGATGCTCTCGGCCAGCCCGGCGGCACCTACCAAGAAGAGGATGACGTAGGCGGGCAGGTAGAGCAGCATCTGATGGGAGCCGGAGTTCTGCACCCGCGTGAAGAGCACCATGCTCAGGGCCAGCTCGCTCAGGGCCAGCGCGGGCAGGGCGAAGAGCTTCCGCCGGAAGCAGAGCCAGAACCCGAACAGGATGAGCGCGAAGTTCAGCAGACCAGTGCGCATTGCGTGGTAATACAGCTCGGTGACAAGGCCGCCCACATTGTAGTAAGAATAGCGGTCGGAATAATCGAAGGCCAGAATCTTGCTGACCATGGGCCAGAGCAGGGCCACCATGGCCACCATAGCACACAGGCCGAACAGCACAAGGTTGCGCACCCGGCGCAGGGCCAGCGCCTTGTCCCCGGCTTTGGCGAGCTTACCGCTGCTGACGAAAAGGAGCAGCGCATAGGAGAAGTAATAGCCCACCACAAAGTACAGATACCACCGGCGGGTCAGGATGATGGCTGCAGTGGCGAGGAAGATGAGGGCGAACCGCCCCGGCTCCAGCTTCTCGAACCGGTAGTCCAGCGTCAGCAGCAGGATGGCAAAGGCGAAGATGAGACCGAACCAGTCCGGCTGGGCCAGCATGGCGCTCATCCGCAGAAACGGGAAGGTCAGCACCCACGAAAAGCCGATGAGGAAATGGTAGAACCGGTTCTTCACGTGGAGCATCTGGCCGATCTTCACGGTCAGGCCCGCCAGCAGGACCATCAGGGTAGGCAGCACGCAGAACACCTGCGCGAAAGCGTAGCTGTCGCCGGTGCGGGCCGTCAGGCAGAAGGGGAACTCGGTGAAGAGGGTGATGAAGTTGGTGTAGTCATCGGCAAAGGAACCGAAGATGTACGCGAACCCCGCCGCCGGGCCTTGGGCAAAGGCGGTCTCGGCGCTGTACTGCTTGACGATGTAGTTGACGTAGTCCCACGCATAGATGAACTGCCGCCGCCCCAGCGCCCAGTAGAAGTAGAGCACCGCTGCGGCCCAGAGGCCGACGAGGACGGCCCGGTGGAAGAAGTTCAGTTCCACATGGGCCACCCGCAGCACCCACAGCGCCCCGTAAAAGAGCACGCAGCTGCACCACAGGCTCACCAGCGGGAAGAAGGCCCCCCCGGTGGGGAAGACAAGGCCGATGACCACCAGCGCCAGCGCGCCGAGGCCAAGGCCGATGCCGCCCTTGCTCCACGGGGAGAGGGCGGGTTTTGCTTGTTGGGAAGAAAGCGTTTTTGGCATAAGACAAAACCTCTCGAAAAAACCTAATATTTCATGTTACAGTATAACGGTTCCGGCCCCGGCTGGCAAGGCCATGCGGGCGCTGAAACACAAAATATCCCGCCGCATTTTCAGCAGACGGGATAGTTTCACACAAAGATTACTTTTTGGAAACGCTTGCGGCGGCTTTCCGCTTGGCGGCAGCGGCTTTCCGGGCGGAAGCCCGTGCCGCGTCGGTGTGGGGAGCCTCCGGCGTCAGGCGGAGCATCCGGCTGCCCATGGCGGGCAGGTCGAGGGCAAGGGTGTAGTCCCGGCCATACACGCCGCCGTCCGTGGTGTGGAAGCTCTTGGTCCGGCTCTTGTCCGCGCCGTTCCAGCGGGGGGCTTCGCTGTTCAGCAGCTCGTCCGCCGCGCAGGGGAACTTGAGGTAGAGGGGGAACTTCTTATGGGCGGTGTTCTGGGTGTTCATCACGCAGAGGATGGTCTGCCCCGCGCCCTTGCGCAGCCATGCGTAAACGCCCTCGTCCCGGCTTTCGCTGGCCACCCACTCAAAGCAGCCGGGGTTGTACTCGCCGTCGTAGAGGGCAGGTTCGGTGGCGTAGAGGCGGCCCAGTTCGGCAAAATATTTCTGGAAGCTGTCGTGGAAGGGGTACTTCATCAGGCCCCAGTCCAGCTCCTTCTTTTCGTCCCACTCGCGGAAGTGGCCCAGCTCGTTGCCCATGAAATTCAGCTTTTTGCCGGGGTGGGTGAACATATAAAAATACAGGGTGCGGAGCTGGGCACACTTTTCTTCGTAAGTGCCCCAGAGCTTGTCGATGATGGTCTTTTTGCCGTGGACGACTTCATCGTGGCTGAGGGCCAGCAGATACAGCTCGTTGTAGAAATACTGCATACTGAAGGTCAGTTTGTAGTAGGCATCCGGCCGCTCGCCGAAGGGGGTGGCGAAGTAGTCGAGGGTGTCGTGCATCCAGCCCATGTCCCACTTGTAGTCGAAGCCGATGCCGTCGTAGCGGGTGGGGGCGGTGACTTTAAGGAAGTTGGTGGAGTCCTCGGCGGTGTAGATGCCGGTGGGGAAGCGTTCGTTCAGCCCATGGTTCAGGTTCCGCAGGAAGGCGACGGCACCCTCGTTCACGCCCCGGTTGGGGTCGCCCTGCCAGTAGAGCGCACGGGAGATGGCGTCCATCCGAATGCCGTCGCAGTGGTAGACATCCATCCACAGGGCGGCGGCGCTGTTCAAAAAGCTGCATACCTCCCGGCGGTAGTAGTTGAAGTTGCAGGTGCCCCACTCGCTGTGGCCCACATCGCTGTCGTATTCGTAGAGGTGGGTGCCGTCGAAGTTGACGAGGGCGTCGCCGTTGGCTGCAAAGTGGACGGGGACAAAGTCCATGATGACGCCAATGCCCATCCGGTGACAGGCGTTGACGAAGGCGGCAAAGTCCGCCGGGGAGCCGTAGCGGCTGGTCACCGAGAAGTAGCCGGTGGTCTGGTAGCCCCAGCTGCCGTCAAAGGGGTGCTCGGCCAGCGGCAGCAGTTCCACATGGGTGAAGCGGTGGTCCAGCAGCCACGGGATGAGCTCCCGCGCCAGCTCCCGGTAGTTGTACCAGCCGTCGGAGCCGTCCTCGCGGGTGGAGTTGGGGGTGTGCTTCCAACTGCCCGCGTGGAGCTCGTAGATGTTCAGGGGCAGGTTGCGGCACTTGTCCCGCCGCTGCATCCATGCGGCGTCGTCAAAGGGGAAATCGAGCTTTGTCAGGATGCTGGCCGTGCCGGGGCGCAGCTCGGTGGAAAAAGCGTAGGGGTCGGCCCGCATCACGGTGCTGCCGTCCCTGCCGTGGATGCGGAACTTGTACATCTCGCCCTCCTGCAGCCCGGCGACGAAACCGTTCCAGATGCCGGTCTCGGCCCGCTGCATGGGCACGCCGGGCCCCCAGCCGTCAAACCCGCCGCAGACCTCCACGGCCACAGCACCGGGTGCCCAGACGGCGAACCGCCAGCCCTCTTCGCCGCGCTCGCCGCGGCAGGGGTGTGCGCCGAGGGTGCGGTAGGCGTCAAAGCACGCACCCAGAAAAAACGAACGGTCGATCGAAGGAAATTCCATGCCAAAAACTCCTTTTTTCTACGATGAACGATTTTTGTCATAGTTACTAAGAAATCAAAAACAAAATCGTCAAACTTGCTGATTTTAAAGGAAACTTTGTACAAAAAATAGCAAACTTCCACACTTTGCGAAAAAAATATGCTATACTATCCCTGCCCCCCGCATGGGGCGGGGGCGGGAACGCTTGTTAGAATGGGAGAGACAAAAACGATGGCTTGGTATGACAACGCTGTATTTTATCACATTTATCCGCTGGGGCTGTGCGGCTGTGCGCACGAGAACGACGGCCAGCCCACGCCCGGTGCCTTTGAAAAGCTGAACGCATGGGCCGAGCACGCTTATAAAGATCTCGGCTGTACGGCCATTTATATCGGCCCGCTGTTCGAGAGCGGCTCCCATGGCTACGATACCATCGACTACCGCCTTGTGGACCGCCGCCTTGGCACCAACGAGGAGTTCAAGCAGTTCGTGGCCAACTGCCACGCCCGCGGCCAGAAGGTCATCGTGGATGGCGTGTTCAACCATGTGGGCCGGGATTTCTTTGCGTTCCAAGACCTGAAGGCCAACCGCGAGAACGCCCGGTATAAGGATTGGTTCTGCGACATCAACTTCTGGGGCAACAACGAGTACAACGATGGCTTCTCCTACGGCAACTGGGGCGGCTTCAACCTGCTGGTCAAGCTGAACCAGCGGAACCCGGAGGTGCAGAACTACCACTTCGACACCATCCGCTTCTGGGTCCATGAATTCGACATCGACGGCATCCGGCTGGATGCGGCCGACGTGCTGGACTTCGACTTCATGAAAGGGCTGCGCCGCCTCGCCAACGAGATCAAGCCGGAGTTCTGGCTGATGGGCGAGGTCATCCACGGCGATTACAGCCGCTGGGCCAACCCCGAAATGCTCCACTCCGTGACCAACTATGAGCTGCACAAGGGCCTGTGGAGCGGCCACAACGACCACAACTATTTCGAGATCGCGCATACCATGCGCCGGCTGCAGGGTTTGTGCCACGACACCCGGCTCTACCTCTTCTCGGACAACCACGATGTCGAGCGGCTGCCCAACAAGCTGCGCAACCGGGCTCACATCCGCCACATTGCCCTTCTAGTATATACGCTTTGGGGCATTCCGTCCATCTATTACGGCTCGGAATTTGGCATCGAGGGCAAAAAAGAGTGGGGAAGCGACTGGCCGCTCCGCCCCTGCCTCGACCTGAAGGATTTTGAGAACGCCAATGCGGAGAACCCCGTCACCAGCGTGTATGCCGCGCTGGGCAAGCTCAAGGCTGAGTGCCCGGAACTGACGTGGGGCGAGGTGAAGGAACTCCACCTGACCACCCAGTGCTATGCCTTTGCCCGTGTGCTGGACGGCAAGGCCGTCGTGGCTGTCTTCAACAACGGCGACAGCCCTGCCCAGTTGGAGTTCCAACTGCCGGTGGACGCATCCGGGGCCGAGGATCTGCTGGCGGACTGCGTGGGCAGCCAGCCCATCCTGACGGACATCGAGTGGGGCCGGATGAAGGTGCAGCTGCCCTCCAACTACGCCACCCTGCTCCGCCTGAAATAAGCTTGCACATTCCGGCGGGGTCTGCTATTATAAAAGTATCATAAGCGGAAGGGAAGACCGTGCCTTGAATGCTGCACAGCGCAGAGAAGTGATATTGAAACGCCTGAGCGAGGCCGACGCGCCGGTGAGCGCCAGCGTGCTGGCGGCCCAGTTGGGGGTCTCCCGGCAGATCGTGGTGGGCGACGTGGCCCTGCTCCGGGCGGGGGGCGCTGCCATCGAGGCCACGCCCCGCGGTTACCAGTTCCACCCGGCCCCCGGCGGGTACACCGGCATTCTGGCCTGTGTCCACCGCACCACCGACGAGATGCGCACCGAGCTGTACGCCGTGGTGGATCAGGGCGGCACCGTGGTGGATGTGGCCGTGGAAAATCCGCTCTACGGCGAACTGCGGGGCAACCTGAACCTTGCCAGCCGGTATGACGTGGACAATTTCATTGAACAGGCGGCCCACACCCCCGAAGGGCTGCTCAGCCGGATGACCGGCGGCGTGCATCTGCACACTCTCCGCTGCCCGGACGAAGCATCCTTCCACCGCATGGAAGCGGCACTGGAAAAAGCAGGGATCCTGTATAAAAAAGAGTAACAAAACCGAGCAGTTCTGTCTATCAGCAAAACACGAAAACCGTTGGATATCCGACCAAATGAGGAAAGAGGTGGATTATTTTTGGACATCCGCATCGAAAAAACCGACCGTGCCATCGAAAAGGCCTTTCTGGAGCTGCGGGCAAAAACGCCGCTGGAAAAGATCAAGATCAAGGATCTCTGTGCGCTGGCGTGCGTGAACAAATCCACCTTTTACGCCCACTATGAGGATATCTACGCGCTGTCCGACCAGCTGGAGAAAAAGCTCATTGAGGACATCTTGGCCAGCGTTTTGGCTGTGAAGCTGACCGTGGCCCAGACCGAGACGCTGACCCGCGACCTGTTCCGGGCCTTTGTCCAGAACCGGCAGGCGGTGAACATCCTGTTCTCCGGTTCGCGGCAGGGCATCTTCGCCAACTGCATCGAAAAGGGGCTGCGGGAGCGGCTGACCGCGCAGGACCCGACCTTTGCCGCCGACCCCAAGCGGGGCATCCTGCTTTCCTTCTGCGTGCAGGGGTGTTTCTACGCCTTTGCCAACAACAGCAGCCAGATGGACGAAAAACGCCTCGTCGATCTTCTGGCCGAGATCGCGAAAGCGGCCCAGAGAATCACCGTATAACACAAAAGGAGCTTCCGGCAGCCGCCGGAAGCTCCTTTTGCTTGGGGAGAAGATCACACACCCGAAGCGCCGTAGTTTGCCAGCACACGGGCGGAGGGGTCGTTGACGTTGCAGCCGGGCCATGCCTTGTTGGGCATCCAGAAATCGACGATGATTCGGCTTTGATCGTAATAATATTTCTCGAAAATTTCGCGGTAGAACAGGCTCTCCTTCGTAAACGGCATACAGTGGGCCGAATAGTTTGCCCGGCGGAGCTGGAACTCCTCGTCGGTGTAGAGGCTGTCGGCGTATTCCTTGATGTCGTCCACCATGCTGTGCCCCACCGCATCCGAGAAGGCGGCCTTTTCGCGCCACAAGATCTCCGGCGGCAGCCAGTCGCCCTCAAAGGCCTTGCGGAGCAGATACTTGCCCTTGCCATAGCTGTTCAGCTTCTTTTCCGGGTCGATGGCCATGACGTAGCGGACGAAGTCGAGGTCGCCGAAGGGGACACGGGCTTCGATGCTGTTGGAGGAGATGCAGCGGTCGGCGCGGAGAACGTCGTACATATACAGCTCCCGGATGCGCTTCTGGCTCTCCTGCTGGAAGGCGTCGGCGGTGGGGGCGTAGTCGGTGTACTTGTAGCCGAACAGCTCGTCGGAAATTTCACCGGTCAGCAGCACGCGGACGTCGGTCTGCTGGTGGATCGCCTTGCACAGCAGGTACATGCCCATGCTGGCGCGGATGGTGGTGATATCCCATGTGCCCAGCAGCCGGATGACCTCTTCGAGGCTGTTGATGACCATATCCCGGTTGATGATGATCTCGTGGTGCTCGCTGCCGAGGTACTCGGCGGTCTGGCGGGCGTACTTCAGGTCGATGGCGTCGGTGTCCATGCCGATGGCGAAGGTGCGGATGGGCTTGCCCAGCTTCTTGGCCGCAATGGAGCAGACCAGCGAGGAGTCGAGGCCGCCGGAGAGCAGAAAGCCCACGGGGGCGTCGGCGTCCAGCCGCTTTTCCACGCCCGCAATCAGCTTTTCGCGGATGTTCTTCAGGATAGTGGGCATGTCGTCCTGCATGGGGGCGGGCACATCGGCGATGTCCTCGTAGCGGACGAAGCGGCCGTCGCAGTAGTAGCTGCCGATGGGGAAAGGCCGGATGTCGTCGCACCAGCCGATGAGGTTCTGCATCTCGGAGGCAAAGGCGATCTGGTGGCTGGATTTGGAGTAGCCGTAGAACAGCGGCCGGATGCCGATGGGATCGCGGGCGGCAATGAGCCGGTCCTTGCGGGAATCGTACAGGATCAGTGCAAATTCGGCGTCCATGTGGCGGAACATGTCGAGGCCGTACTCATAATAAAGCGGCAGCAGGATCTCGCAGTCGCAGTCGGACTGGAACTTGTAGCCCCGGCGCTTCAGGATCTCCTTCTCGAACCGGAAGCCGTACAGCTCGCCGTTGCAGACCACACAGTCCGCCCCGCGGTAGAACGGCTGCATTCCCTCCGGCGTCAGGCCCATGATGGCCAGCCGCCCGAAGCCCATCAGGCCGAAAGGCCCTTCCACGACCCGCTGGTCGTCCGGCCCGCGCATCACGGTGCGCAGCAGATACTCTTTGAACTTGTCGGCACTCAGATCGTGCCCGGTATAGCCCATTACACAACACATATTTCTTACCCCTCTCAAATGCTTCGAGGAAAACAAAAATACGGCAGCCTTCCTCCCATTGCTAGGACGAATGCTGCCGTATCCGTGGTGCCACCTAAATTACCGGTACGCAGGGCATACCAGCCACTTTTGTGCGCTCTCCCCGTTGAAAGCACTGCCGCGATAACGAGCGGCGGACGTCTGCCCCTACTGTACGCCTTGCGCGGGTTCAGGGGGAAGCTCACGGGGGTTCGTTCGGGTTCGGCTCTCTGCGCGGCTTCCACCTGCCCGCGCTCTCTGAAAAAGAGCGGTTGAACCTTACTTTTCCCGGTCAACGCTTTTCTTGCCTGAATTGTATCACGGCTTTTTGTCCGTGTCAACACAGCAATCGCATTTTTGTGCGGTCTGCTCCGGTTTGGCCTGATTTTGTGCGCAATAGCGGCACAATCCGTACAAAACGCTGCCCTCACACTGAAGGGTGAAGCCGTGTTCGGCCATCAGGTGCGCCCGCACCTCGTCCATGAAGTGACAGTCGAGGTGGTAGATGCGCCCGCACTGCACGCACTTGAGGTGCAGATGCTCGCGGCAGTGGCGGCCCTCGTCAACGTACTGGAACACCGCTTTTTCGCCTTTGTCCGCCACATATTTCATAATGCGCTGCTCGCCCGCCAGTTTGTCGAGGTAGCGGTACACCGTGGTGGGGTTTGGGCTGGCGCCCTCGGCCTCCAAGTGTTCCAGAATGTTCGACGCACTGACCGCGTGCTGCCGGTTGTTGATGAGATAATCCAAGATGAGCTGACGGGTCTTGGTGTTGTAGCCGCCGCGTCCTGCCATGATATCCGCCTTCCTTTCTGCACCAAGTGTACCACAATTTATTTATCGATGCAAAACAAGACGCGGAAGTTGGCGACAAGCACAAAAAACTTTGTCAAAATCGCGAGAATATCGGGCATGATCTCTGTACAAAACGGAAAAGCTCCCAATCTTTTGGAAAAACTCTTGTAAAGATTGACCGGTTGTGTGATAATATCTGTAGGAGATGGCTTGGATTATTTTAGGGATACAAGCTGCCTTCGGGCGGCTTTGTGTTGTGCTGAGCAAAATTTGGAGCAGAACTTGAGACGCTCTGTTCGATTAGGAGATTGAAAAGATGAAAGAGATGGAACCCCAGACCAAGCCCAGTTTGAAGCTGCAGGCTTACCAATATCTGAAAACAAAGATCCTGAACTGCGAGTACCGTCCCAATGAGTTTCTCAACGAGCAGAAGCTCTGTGCGGAGATGGGCAACATCAGCCGCACCCCCATGCGGGATGCGCTGGGGCGCTTGGAGCAGGAGGGTCTGATCACCATCCTGCCCAAAAAGGGCCTGATGGTTTCGGGCATCACCGAAGAGGACGTGCACAGCATGTTCGAGATGCGCTTGCTGGTGGAGCCCTATGCGCTGCGCAATTACGGGAACCTGATCCCCCGGCAGGAGCTGGAAGATTACAAGGAATTGATGCACCACCCGGACCGCATCGACGACTTCTGCAAGTCGGACGACGACTTCCACGCGCTGCTGATGAGCAGCCTTCCCAACAAGTACCTGCGCTCGGCCTATGACCGCATCACCGGCCTGAACACCCGCTTCCGCATCATGACCGGCAAGGTGAGCATGATCAATCAGGATCAGACCTGCGAGGAGCATCTGCTGATCCTCGACGCGGCCCTGAACGACAACTGGGACACCGCCGCCGATGCTCTCCAGCACCATCTGGAGCTGGCCCGCGATAAGGCCGAGGGTGTCATTAAAGTCATTCGTCTTTGGTAAAATAACAAAAGGGTTTTTCCGCACGGGAAAACCCTTTTGTTATTTTAGCATAAAAAATTTCATAGAAATTATAAGAAATTGACATTGAAAGTTATTTAACAATGTGGTACAGTAAGAGCAAAGAAATGCCCTGCCGCTCGGTGCGGGGCAAATGGATTTGGAGGATATAAACTATGGCTGACCGCATTGTTCTGAATACGATCTCCTACCATGGCCACGGTGCCATCGAGAACATCGTTCCCGAACTGACCGCCCGCGGCTACAAGAAGGCTTTCGTCTGCTCTGACCCGGACCTGATCAAGTTCGGCGTCACCAAGAAAGTCACCGACCTGTTGGATGCTGCAAACTTTGCCTATACTGTTTACAGCGAGATCAAGCCCAACCCCACCATCGCCAACGTGCAGGACGGCGTGGCTGCGTTCAAGGCCGCAGAAGCGGACTGCATGGTCGCCATCGGCGGCGGCTCCTCCATGGATACCGCAAAGGCCATCGGCATCATCATCAATAACCCCGAATTCGCCGACGTCCGCTCTCTGGAAGGCGTGGCTCCCACCAAGAAGCACGCGGTCTTCACCATCGCCGTGCCTACCACCGCCGGTACTGCGGCGGAGGTCACCATCAACTACGTCATCACCGACGTGGAGAAGAAGCGCAAGTTCGTCTGCGTCGATACCAACGATATCCCGGAGGTCGCAGTCGTCGATCCCGACATGATGGCTTCCATGCCCAAGGGCTTGACCGCCGCTACCGGTATGGACGCGCTGACCCATGCCATCGAGGGCTATATCACCAAGGGCCACTGCACCATCTCCGATATGTTCCATCTGGAAGCCATCAAGCTCATCAGCGAGAACCTGCGCGGCGCCGTCCAGAACACCCCGGAAGGCCGCGAGGGCATGGCTCTGGGCCAGTACATCGCCGGTATGGGCTTCTCCAACGTGGGTCTGGGCATTGTGCACTCCATGGCACACGGCCTGTCGGCCCTGTATGATACCCCGCACGGTGTGGCTTGCGCCATCCTGCTGCCGGTGGGTCTGGAATATAACAAGGACGTTGCCGGGGAGCGTTACCGCGCCGTTGGCAAGGCCATGGGCGTGAAGGGCATCGACGAGATGAACGATGCCGAGGCCGCCGATGCTACCATCGCCGCCGTCAAGCAGCTCTCTGCCGACGTGGGCATCCCCGCAAACCTGCGGGGCATCCTGAAGGAAGAGGACATCCAGTTCCTCGCCGAGTCCGCTTATGCGGACGCCTGCCGCCCCGGCAACCCGCGTGATACCAGCGTGGAAGAGATCGTCGCGCTGTACAAGAGCCAACTGTAACCGAGAAGCAGAAAGGGCCGGGAACCGGAGTTCCCGGCCCCTTTTTGCTTCTCTGAGAAAGGAACCCTATGAATCTGAATTTCTATACCCTCAGCGTCATTTATCTGGTCTACTCGTTCCTCGGCTGGGTGGGGGAGACGGTCGTGGCCACCATTAAGGGCCGCCAGTTCACCAACCGCGGCATGGCGTCCGGCCCGTTCTGCTTCGTCTATGGCACGGCAGGAGTCTTGCTGGCGGTGGGTCTGGCCGACCTGCGCACCAATTGGCTGGCGCTGTTCGCGGGCAGCTTCCTCATCGCGACGGTGGTGGAGTGGGTCACGGCGAAATTTTTGGAGCGGGTGCACCACCGCCGCTGGTGGGACTACTCCGGCAAAAAGTTCAACCTTGACGGCTACGTCTGCCTCCAATATTCGGTGCTGTGGGGTGTGCTGGGCGCGGTGAGCGTCCGCTGGGGCAACGACCTGCTGCTGCGGCTCTGTGCCGTTTTCCCGCCGCTGCTTTTCCATATTGCGGTCTGGGTCAGCATGAGCATTGCGGCCCTCGACCAGATTAGCGCGGCGGTGGTCGTGGAGCGGTATGCGGCCAAGCACCCGCGCCTTGAGCAGCTGGGGCAGGAGCTGGGCAAAGGGAAGAGCCGCCTCCAGCAGAAGATCGCGGCCAGCGTGGAGCGCCGCATCCAGAAAGCCTACCCCGAAGCGGCCCGCCCGGAGCCGACCACCACCGCCGAAAAGGCCATGAGCTTTTCCGACCTTGTCTGGCTGTTCGTGGTGGGAGCTTTCCTCGGCGACGTGGTGGAGACCATTTTCTGCCGGGTCACGGCGGGGGTCTGGATGAGCCGGTCCAGCCTTGTGTGGGGCCCCTTCAGCGTGGTGTGGGGGCTGGCGCTGGTGCTGGCCGCCGTCCTGCTGCGGGGCAGCGAGCGCAAGAGCGAGAGCCGCATCTTCTGGTTTGGCGTCATCCTCGGCGGCGCGTATGAGTATGTGTGCAGCGCCGTCACCGAGCTGCTGTTTGGCACCGTGTTCTGGGATTACAGCGGCTTCAAGTTCAACCTTGGTGGACGCATCAACCTGCTGTACTGCTTTTTCTGGGGCATCGCGGCCGTGGCGTGGATCCGGTATGGCTACCCGCTGGTGGCCAAGGGGATGAACAAACTGAAGACTCACATCCGCCCGTGGATGACGGCGGCGTTGGCCGTCTTCATGGCGGTGAACATGGGGGTGTCGGCGCTGGCGATGGCCCGGTACGACGCCCGCACCAGCGGCGTGGAAGCAGCGACCCCGCTGGCGGTTTTTCTGGACGCTCATTTTGACAACGCGCGGATGGAACGCATCTATCCCAATGCCAAAAAAGTGGAGAAAGCCGAGTAAAATCTGCGCTTTTGCTTGAAAGTCCGGCAGAAGTACGGTACAATAAAGGCTCACGAATAGGAGCACGAGGAGATGTCCTTCGGGAAAATGATCGATCTTGTATAGCAAAACCCCCGCCGACCGGCGGGGGTTTTTGCGTTTTATAAAATTTTACTGCTGTGCGAAGAGCTTCACTTCGTCCTTGTCCATGAAAGCAGCACCGGCGAAACCGGCGGCTTCCAACTGGCCCAGTTGCTTGCCGAGCTTCTTGCCCTGCGGCAGGATGGTGACGTTGTAGCAGTCGCGGAGGGAAGCAGCCTTGGCGAGGACGGCGGGGAAGTCGGCCTCCTTGCCGTAGAGCAGCGCGATCTTCTGCTTGGCACCGGGGATCTGGTAGCCCTGCTCCAGCAGGATACCGCAGACGCGCTCGAAGCCGATGGAGAAACCGACGGCGGGCACCTGCGTGCCGAGGAACTTGCCAACCATGTTGTCGTAACGGCCGCCGCCCGCGACTGCGCCGCTGAACTGCGGGCAGGTGATCTCAAACACCATGCCGGTATAGTAGCCCTGACCGCGCACGAGGCTGGGGCAGTAGGCCACCGAGAAGCGGCCGCCCGCAATGGCGTTGGCCGTGGCGAGGACGTACTTCAGGTCGTCGGCGATGGCGGGGTCGGCGCAGCGGGAAGCAACGGCGTCCAGCGTGACCTCCCCGGCGGCGATAAAATCAGCCAGCGCGTTGATGGCGTTTTCGGGCAGCTGCTTTTCGGTCAGCTCGGCCTTGACGCCGTCGGCACCGATCTTGTCCATCTTGTCGAAGGTGATGCAGACGGAATCCAGCGTGTCGGCGGCAAAGCCCATGCTCTCCAGCATCCCGCGGAGGATGCGGCGGTCATTGATGTTGACCGTGAAGCCGGTGAAGCCGATGTTCAGCAGGGCGCGGGTGGTCACATCGATCAGCTCGACCTCGGCGTTGGGGGACTCATCCCCCAGAATGTCGATGTCGCACTGGACGAACTCCCGCAGACGGCCCTTCTGGGGGCGTTCGGCGCGGAAGACGCGGTCGGTCTGGATGACCTTGAAGGGGTGGGGGAGCTTGTCCTTGTTGGCGGCATAGAAGCGGCTCAGGGGCAGGGTCAGGTCGTAGCGCAGACCCATATCGGAGAGCTGCTTGGGGTCGCCGGATCCCAGTGCGCTGGTCAGCTTATCGCCGCGCTTGAGCACCTTGAAGATCAGGTTCAGGTTGTCGCCGCCGTCGGACTTGTCGAGGTTCTCCATATCCTCCAGCATGGGGGTGGAGATGCGCTCGAAACCGGAAGCGCGGTAAGTTTCCAGAATCTTGCCCTGAATGTAGTCGCGCAGGGTCTGCTCGGTGGGGAGCAGGTCACGCATCCCTTTCAATGCTTGTGTTTTCATGGTTGCAATTCCTCTCTTTACGGTTCAAATTCTTCCCAATCACTCTAATTATAAAAGAATCTGTTCGTTTGTCAATCAAAAAGGGCAGACTAAAGGGTGAGGTGAGACAGATGCAGAAGCTTTCCCAAAAACATCCGTGGGCCATTCTGGCGGCAGGAGCGGCCATTCAGGTGCTGACGGGTCTGCCCGCAGCGTGGGGCGTGTTCCAGCAGCCGGTGATGGAGGAGTACGGCCTGAGCGAACAGGGGGCTGGGTATGCCTTTGGCATTTTGATCGCGGCCTTCGGCGTCGGGTGCGTCATCGGCGGCTTTTTGCAGGACCGGAAAGGCCCCCGCTGCGCGGCGCTCTGGGGCACGGCCCTGCTCTGCGGCGGGTTCTTTGCGGCGGCCCTTCTGCCGGGGGAGAAGGGCGGCTTTTTCTTTGGGGTGTTCAGCATCCCGGCGGGGCTGGGCACGGCGTTCTTGTACCCGTCCATCCAGTCCTGCGCCCAGAAGTGGTACAAGGGCCGGAAGGGCCTTGCCACCGGCGTCATCGGCGGGGCGGTGGGCCTTTCCGGTGCGTTCCTGACCGTCTTTGTCCGAACGGCGCTCAAGGGCTTCGGGCCGGTGCAGGGCATCCGGGGGGCTTTCTGGGCGCTGGGGGCGCTGACGCTGCCGGTCTGCTTTGGGGGCAGCATGCTGCTGGTGGACCCGCCGCCCGAAAAGCCAAAGCCGGAACAGCAGGGCAAAGGCAAAACAGCTCCGCCGCTGGATTTGGCTCCTTTGCAGATGCTCCGCACCAAGCAATACTGGCTCTGCGCCGGGGCAGTCTGCTTTTCCACCCCGGCGGTGCTGCTGTTCAGCCCCATCATCCTGAAATTGGGGATGGAGCGGGGCTTGGACGAGACGGCAGCGCTCTGGAGCGTGGTGCTGGGCAGCGTGGGCAGCGCGGCGGGGCGGCTGCTGATGCCGATGCTCAGCGACAAGATCGGCCGCCGCCCCACCGATCTGATCCTGTTCGGGGCATCGCTGGGGCTGTCCGCAGCCTTTCTGTTCGCGCAAGGCTGGGCCGTGGTGGCGGTGTATGCCAGCCTGACGTTCTGCTATTCGGCGCTGGCGGCGGTGCTGCCCGCCCTTTCCACCGACCTGTTCGGTCTGCCCCATGCGGGGGTCAACTACGGCTTTCTGGCGCTGGGGCAGAGCGTGGGCAGCCTTGCCTTCCCCTTTGCGGCGAACCTCTGGGGGCTGGAAACCGGGCGGCACTGGCTGGCCATGGGCGGCGCGGCGGCGGGCTTTGCGGCCATCTGGGCGCTGCGGCCCGTCCAACCGCCCCGCCCGCCGAAGGAAAATTAAGCCTTTGAGCAAAGCTGACAAAAAATTATCAATCAAGAGGGCAAAAGCATAAAATGTGGCGGTTAGTTATGCATAACCGTCAAAAAGTTTGCGGGAAAATTGTCATAAACGTCTTGCAAATTGCGCCAAGGTTCTCTATAATAAAATCATGCGTGGTAGTACCGGCGGCGCTGATGAGAGCAGCGGCAGCCGGTCAAATGCAAACAGCGGGGGAGCCCCCCTGCTGCATGGCATCAATTTGTCAAAAGGAGAGTATGATTATGACCTATTCGCAGCAAGTACAGAATATGTGCCCGATCACCAAAGGTCCTAAGCATGGTCCGGCTCCCATCCCCGAAGAGGGCGCATGGGTCAAGGCCTATGAAGTGAAGGACATCAGCGGCTACACCCACGGTGTTGGCTGGTGTGCACCTCAGCAGGGTACCTGCAAGCTGTCTCTGAACATCAAGAACGGCGTCATCGAAGAGGCTCTGGTCGAGACCATCGGCTGCTCCGGTATGACCCACTCCGCCGCTATGGCTGGCGAGATCCTGCCCGGCAAGACCATTCTGGAAGCCCTGAACACCGACCTCGTCTGCGACGCCATCAACGTGGCAATGCGCGAGCTGTTCCTGCAGATCGTTTACGGCCGCAGCCAGACCGCTTTCTCTGAGGACGGTCTGCCCATCGGCGCAGGTCTGGACGATCTGGGCAAGGGTCTGCGTTCCATGACCGGCACCATCTTCTCCACCAAGGAGAAGGGCGTCCGTTATCTGGAGCTGACCGAGGGCTACATCAACAAGCTGGCTGTGGACGAGAACGACGAAGTCATCGGCTACCAGTTCGTCAAGCTGGGCAAGATGATGGAGGACATCCGTCACGGCAAGACCCCCAATGAGGCTTATGAGAAGAACGTGGGCACTTACGGTCGCTTCAGCGCAGATCAGGGCGCCGTCAAGTACATCGACCCGCGTGAGGAATAAGAGAGGAGGAACAACTCATGGCAACTTTTGAATCTATGGATCGCCGCATGCCGAAGATCGAGGCATGCCTGAAGGCCAACGGCCTTGAATCTCTGGACGCTTGCAACGAGATGCTCCTCGCAAAGGGCATTGACTGCGATAAGATCGTCCGCGGCGTGCAGCCCATCTGCTTCGATAACGCAGTCTGGGCCTACACTCTGGGCACTGCCATCGCCGTCAAGCGCAGCCTGACCGATGCTGCCGAGTGCGCTGCTGCCATCGGCGAAGGTCTGGAAGCCTTCACCATCCCCGGCTCTGTCGCTGAACAGCGTCAGGTCGGTCTGGGCCACGGCAATCTGGGCGCTCGTCTGCTGAGCGAGGACACCACCTGCTTCGCTTTCCTCGCCGGCCACGAGTCCTTCGCAGCCGCTGAGGGTGCAATCGGCATCGCCCGCACCGCAAACAAGGTCCGCAAGACCCCCCTGCGCGTCATCCTGAACGGCCTCGGCAAGGATGCTGCTTACATCATCTCCCGCATCAACGGCTTCACTTATGTGCAGACCGAGTATGACATCCCCTCCCAGACTCTGACCGTCGTCAAGGAGATCCCCTTCTCCACCGGCGAGCGTGCAGCCGTCAAGTGCTATGGCGCCAACGACGTCATGGAGGGTGTTGCCATCATGAAGAAGGAGGACGTCCAGTGCTCCATCACCGGTAACTCCACCAACCCCGTCCGCTTCCAGCACCTCGTTGCCGGCACCTACAAGAAGTGGGCCATCGAGAACGGCAAGAAGTACTTCTCCGTCGCTTCCGGCGGCGGCACGGGCCGTACCCTGCACCCCGATAACGTGGCCGCTGGTCCTGCCAGCTACGGCCTGACCGACTCTCTGGGCCGCGTCCATGGCGATGCTCAGTTTGCTGGTTCTTCTTCTGTGCCTGCACACGTTGAGATGATGGGTCTGATCGGCATGGGCAACAACCCCATGGTCGGTGCAACCGTCGCCTGCGCTGTTGCTGCTGCTCAGGCAAACGCCTAAGTTCATCCTGAAATAAGCGTTTTCGCGGCCTCCCGGAGTACTTCGGGAGGCCGTTTTTGCGTTTCAAGGTGCAGAAACTCCACAAAACCTTACTTTTTTGTTGAAAAAATGGTGAAATGAAATTTGGACGCTTGTGCAACTTGAAAAAATGCGATACACTACACTTATACATATCCGGAATCCGCCGGGCGGAACGGCCGACCCGGACCAATATAGGAGGAACAGTGATCATGAACTGGAAAAAGAAGAAGGACAACCCGGAAGCTCAGGCGCCCGAAGCCGTAGCAGCGGGCAAGGGCCCTGCCGCGTTCTGGAAGAAGAATTGGAAATTGCTGGTGCCGGCAGTCTGTGTCATCGTGGCGGGCGGTGCCTTTTTGCTTTGGCCCAAACAGGCCAAACCCGCCAGCGTGGACGCCAGCTATACGGAGGCGGCCCCGGAGTACCGGAACGTTTCCAACACCCTGAGCGGCACCGGTACGCTGAACCCGGCCAACACCTACACCGTGAAGTCTCTGGTGGACGGCAAGGTGCTGACCAGCACCATGGAAGAGGGCGACACCGTGGATGAGGGCACCGTGCTCTACACCATCGACAGCTCGGACGCTTCCACCAACTTCGAAAAGGCTGAGATCGCCATGCAGCAAGCCCAGCGCAGCTACGATAAGGTCGTGGACCGCCAGTATGTCCGCGCCGAAGTGGCGGGCACCGTGAGCAGCCTGAAGGTGAACAAGGGCGACGAAGTGACCAGCGGGCAGGAGGTGGCTGTCATCCGCGACAGCTCCAAGATGCTGCTGACGCTGGAGTTCCCCGCCGCCGATGCCGCCAATTTCTCGGTGGGGCAGAGCGCCGACGTGACGCTGGACGGCACCTTTGAGCAGTTGACCGGCACCGTCACCTCCGTGACCGGCACCGACGCGCTGAGCGCGGGCAACCTGCTGACCCGTACTGTGACCATTGCTGTGCGCAACGCGGGCGGCCTGACCACCGCACAGGCAGCCACCGCCTCCATCAACGGCGTCAGCTCCATCGGCTCCGCCGTCTTCGGCTATCAGGCCGAGCGGACCCTGACCGCACAGGCTGCCGGTACCGTGACTGCCATCAACGTGCAGGAGGGTGCCGAGGTCGCAAAGGACGATATCCTCATCGGCCTTTCCGGCGATGACCTGACCGAGTCCATCCAGTCTGCATCCGAGTCCCTGCGCAGCGCCGAGATCTCGATGCAGAATTTGCAGGACGCCATGAACAACTACACCATCACCGCCCCCATCAACGGCACCATCATCGAAAAGGATGCCAAGGCGGGCGACGCGGCCAAGGCGGGCGATACCCTTTGCATCGTCTACGACCTGAGCTACCTTGAAATGAGCATCAACGTGGATGAGCTGCAGATCAGCTCCATCTCGGTGGGCCAGAAGGTCCAGATCACCGCCGACGCCGTGCAGGATAAGACCTACGTCGGCACCGTGACCCGCGTCTCCATGAAGGGCACCGCCAACGGCGGCACCACCACCTATCCCGTCACCATCCGCATCGACGACACCGACGGTCTGCGCCCCGGCATGAACGCCAACGCCGAGATCGTGGTGGCCGAGGCCACCAACGCCCTCTGCGTGCCCAACGCAGCGGTGATGCGGGGCGGCTATGTCCTCGTCACGCAGGATTCCCCCAGCGCTTCCAACGCCGAGCAGGGGATGGAAGCCCCGGAGGGCTTCGTCTACGTCGCTGTTAAGACCGGCGTCAGCGATGACGACTACACCCAGATCGTCAGCGGCATTCAGGAGGGGGATACCATTGGCTACGACCCCAACTCCATCAGTTCCGACGACTACTATGACGACGGCAGCGGCAGCAGCATGATGATATTCTGATAGGAGGAACGATGAGCGCTCTGATCGAATTTGATGAGGTCTGCAAATATTACCAGATGGGCGACACCACGGTAAAAGCGGCCGACCACATCACCATGAAAATAGACAAAGGCGAGTTCGTCGCCATCGTCGGCCAGTCTGGCTCCGGCAAATCCACCTGCATGAACATCATCGGCTGCTTGGACGTGCCCACCCACGGCACCTACCGGCTGAACGGCAAGGACGTAGGCAAGATGAGCCGCAACGAGCTGGCTGCCATCCGCAACGAGATGCTGGGCTTCATCTTCCAGCAGTATAACCTGCTGCCCCGGCTGAACCTGCTGGAGAACGTGGAGGTGCCGCTGGTGTATGCGGGCATCCCCCGCGCCGTGCGCCACCGCCGCGCCCGCGAGGTGCTGGAGCAGGTGGGCCTTGGCGATAAGGTCAAGAACAGGCCCAACCAGCTTTCCGGCGGCCAGCAGCAGCGCGTTTCCATCGCGCGGGCGCTGGTGCGCAACCCGGCGGTCATTCTGGCTGACGAACCCACCGGTGCGCTGGACTCCCACACCGGCCGCGAAGTGCTGGCGATGCTCCAGCAGATGCACGAGGAGGGCCACACCGTCGTCCTCATCACCCACGATAATTCCATCGCCGTACAGGCCGACCGCATCATCCGCTTGGAGGATGGCCGGGTGGTGTACGACGGCGATTCCCACGCGCCGGAGGCCTTCGTCCAGCCGACGCTGGTGCCGGAGACCCCGGCGGCAGAAAAGGAGGCGGAAGCATGATCGTTGAGACCTTCCGGCAGGCCATCCAGAATGTCTGGAGCAACAAGCTCCGCACCTTTTTGACCATGCTGGGCATCATCATCGGCGTCATGGCGGTCATCGTCATCGTCGGCCTCGGCAACGGCATGACCCAGAGTATGCGGGACAGCTTCTCGGCCATGGGCACCAACACCCTGTCCATCAACATCTGGGGCTACGGCTCCCGCACCGTGACGGTGGAGGATGTGTACGCCATCGGCACCAAGAACCCGGACCTGATCCGGTCCATCTCGCCCCAGATCGATTTCAGCAGCAACACCCCGAAGGTGGGCACCACGACCTACCGCTACAGCACTGTTGCCGGCGTGGACGAAAATTTCACCTCCATGAAGAACTACACCGTCGCCCAAGGCCGCGGCTTGCAGTACATGGATATGAAGGACAACAAGCAGGTCTGCGTCATCGGCGATTACCTCAACCGCGTGGCCTACGGCGGGCGGGGCGTGGGCCAGACCATCAAGCTGGGGGCCTACAAGTTCCGCATCGTGGGCGTGCTGAACGCCAAGGTGAACAACACCTCCATGCAGCAGGGCTCGGACGATGACTGCGTCTACCTGCCCTACACCATCGCAATGCGCCTTTCCAATACGGCCATGGCCAGCAGCTACATCGCCATCATGAGCGATGAAAGCAAGGCCAATGAGGCCAAAGCCGTCGTGGAAGCGTACCTGACCGACCTGTTCAAGAGCGACAGCGCCTTCTACGTTTACAGCGCGAGCGAGTGGCTGGAAGAGATGAACAACATGATCAACATGGTCATCGTCGTCCTCACCGGCATCGCCAGCATCTCGCTGCTGGTGGGCGGCATCGGCATCATGAACATCATGCTCGTCTCCGTCACCGAGCGCACCCGTGAGATCGGCATCCGCAAGGCGCTGGGTGCGAAAGAGCGGGTCATCCTTTCCCAGTTCGTTGTGGAGGCGGCTACCACCTCCGCGCTGGGCGGTGTGCTGGGCATCGTGCTGGGCTACATCGTCTCCATGGCAGCCAACCACGTCCTGCCCATGATCTCGTCGGACATCGATGTCACGGTCAGCCCGTCCTTCAACTCCATTGCAGTGGCCTTCGGCATCTCGGTCTTCATCGGCGTGCTGTTCGGCTACCTGCCCGCCAAGCGGGCGGCCCGGCTCAACCCCATCGAAGCCCTTCGTTACGATTAAGGAGGTTTCCCTCATGAAAAAACGTCTTCTTGCATTCCTGCTCGCGGTCAGCATTGCCGTGTCGATGCTGGCGCTCCCGGCTTCGGCTGCGGGCAATGCCAACACCGCCGTCCAGTTGTCCATCACCCTGAACGGCATGGACTCCACTCAGACCGCCGCCCTGAACGCTGTGGTCACCCGCGGGGCCTTTGCCCGGATGCTGGTGTCCTACTCCACCTTCCGGGAGAGCGTCGGCTCGCAGGGGGCCGTGGGCACCCTGTATAAGGACCTGCCCGGCACCTCCGCTTACGCCCCCTATGTCCGCATCGCGGTGCAGCAGGGCTGGCTGAGCGGCTACACCGACGGCACCTTCCGCCCGGACAACGCCGTGACGCTGGAAGAGGCCGTCACTGCCGTCCTCAAGCTGCTGGGCTATAAGATGACCGAGCTGAGCGGCTCCTTCCCCCAAGCGCAGCTGAACAAGGCCAGCGAGCTGGGGCTGCGCAACCAGCTGGACCGCCAGCAGGGCGAGGCGCTGAACTATGAAGAGTGCGCCATCCTGATGTACAACACCCTGACGGCCAACTCCGCCAGCGGCAGCGCCTACGGCACCTCGCTGGGCTTCACCGTCTCCAACGGTCAGGTGGATACCTCCAGCGTCATGATGAGCAGCCTGAAGGGCCCCTTCATCGCGGACGGCACCACCCAGCTTCCCTTCCCCCCGGCCAGCATCTACCGCAACGATAAGGTCTCCGGTTCTGCCGAGTTGAACCAATACGATGTGTATTACTACAGCGAGAGTTTACAGACCGTCTGGATCTACACCCGCCGCGCGGCGGGCCGCATCACGGCCGTTTCCCCCAGCGCCAGCGCCCCCACCTCGGTGACCGTCGCGGGCAGCACCTACACCCTCGGCTCCTCGGCCGTGGCGTCGCAGGTGTCCTCCCTGAACGGCGGCGGCGTGGGTCAGGTCGTGACCCTGCTGCTGGGCATGAACAATGAGGCCGCCGGTATCGTGACCGGCGAAGAGGCCGACAGCGTCTTCTATGGCGTCGTCCAGTCCTCATCCCGCAGCCTGATCGAAGAAAACGGAGCGGACGTGCTGCAGAAGGTGGCTGTCTACTGCACCGACGGCATCACTCGCACCGTGAATGTGGACAAGAGCCTGAACTTCCCGGCGGGCTGGCTGGTGGAGATCACCGTCAGCCCCGACGGCGAGAACGTGGAGCGGATCGACAGCCGCTCCACCAACGGCACCATCAACGAGGCAGCCACGGCGCTGGGCAGTGCCGCCCTTGCCGACGACGTAGAAATTCTGGATACGACTTCGGAGGGTGTGGCTGGGACGGTTCGTCCCAGCCGCCTATCGGGGGTAACACTGAGCAGCTCCGACGTCCGCTACTACACCGTCAATGAGGCGGGCCAGATCGACCGCCTGATCCTGAACGACGTCACCGGCGATCTGTGGAAGTACGGCGTGCTGGACGACGTGAAGAACCTCGCCGCCAACTACACCGATCTCAAGAGCTTCATTGGCAGCTTCCAGCCTAGCGGCGATTCCTCCGGTACCGCTGCCACCCCGAAGACGACCACCACGAAGACCACTACCGGTGCGGCCTCCGGCACCACAGGTACTGCGGGCACCACCGGCAGCACGACCGGAACCACGACCACTACGGCCGCTGCCACGGTAGCCGGGCAGGTGTCGAACCTGCTGGTGCCCACCACCAGCGAGATCTTGTGGGGCATCGTCTCCGGTGATATCCTCTCGACCTCGTGGCAGAAGCTGACCAGCAACACCGGTTCGCTGCTGAGCATCGGCTTCAAACAGGTGGCGGAGATCACCGGCACCCCCTTCAAGCAGATCCTGAACTTCATCGGCGGCGGCGCGACTTACGTCTGCTACGTCAACGGTTCGCAGGTCAGCTTCACCACGGCCATCAAGTACCCGGTCATCGCGGGCGGCGTTGCGGCCCGGCAGGAGACCACCGGCTCGATCAAGACCATGGTCCAGTTGATGCCCCTGAAGATCGACCGGGTGGGCGCGGCCTCGGTGTTGTCGGGCGGCACCCGCTATGAAATGGCCGACGACGCGCAGGTCTACCTGTGGTACAAGGGCCAGTATTACCCCACCAAGCTCAGTTATGTCAACACCGACGAATACAAGCTCACCGGCTGGTACGACAACTTTGGCTGTGCGGCGGGCAAGAAGGTTCGCGTCATTATCGCGGTCAAGAACGATTGAGCCTAAAATCGAACAGCGGCGTTTGCCGCACACTGCGGCAGCTGCGCTGGGTGCTTTACCCGCGCCGCTGCCCTTTTTGCGACCGGGTGCTGGGAACGGTGAGCCCCTGCCCCGATTGCTGTGCGGAACTGGATGCGCTGCGCCGCAAGCCGACCATGCGCCTCTCGGCGGGGCTGCACTATCTGGGCCGCTTGGAGGGAGCGGCGGCTCCCTACCGCTATGCGGGCTGTGTCCGGCGGGGCGTGCTGCGGGCGAAGTACCAAGCGGCCCCGTGGGCGGCCGACGAGCTGGGGGCCCAGATGGCCCGGCTCCTCTTCGGCAGCGAAGCAAAGATGGGCACCTTCGGCCCAGAGGTCCAGCCGGTACCGGGCCTTGCGCTGAGTTACGACTGCATCGTGCCGGTGCCCGCTTCCAGCCGGGCACGCGGCTACAACGTCCCGGAGCGGATGGCCCGCCCCATCGCCCGCGCGGTGGGGGTTCCGCTGGAACCCAAGGCCCTTGTCCGGGTCCATGCCGCCCGGCGGCAGGAGGGGCTTTCCCTCGACGAGCGGCTGGCCAATGTGGCCGGGGCCTTTGCCGTGCCTGACCCGGAGCGGGTGGAGGGCAAGCGCGTCCTCCTTGTGGACGATGTCATCACCACCGGCGCAACAGCCGCCGCGTGTGCACAGGCTCTGCTGGCCGCCGGTGCCCAGAGCGTCTTTGCCGTGGCCTTGGCCACCGTGGAGTTCGACGCCCGCCCGCAGCCCTCCGCGCAGATCCATGAAAATTCTGAGGAAGAAAATTGAAAAAGTGCTTGACAAAACAGCCTTCGTCGGGTATACTAAATGAGCTGTGAGCGGCAGAACGCTGACAGATATCCGGGTGTAGCGCAGTTTTGGTAGCGCGCTTGAATGGGGTTCAAGAGGCCGTGAGTTCGATTCTCGCCACTCGGACCATAAATCCAACGATTTCACGTTAGAAATCGTTGGATTTTTTTGTTTATAGGCTGGCCTCATTTGGTTTTGACCACAATTTTGACCACAATGCCAACGATTTTATCTGGTCTAATTAGTGCCGTTCCGTCCAATTTTCAGGCCGAAAACGCCTCACTGAACAACTGGATCGCACTCTGCCGAATGGATTCCTGAACATGGAGATAATGCTCAGTCATCTCGGTGTCGGCATGGCCTACGATGCTCTGGATGGTCTGGATGTCCACGCCCAACGCCTGCATCTGCGACACATAGGTGTGGCGGCAGCTGTGCGGTGTGAGCAAGCGGACATCGCCCGCTTCTTCCAGAGATTTGCGGAACACATCTCGGAAATGGGTGGGGTTGCAGGGCAAGCCGGTCTTGGGGCTTTCCCAGATGAACTGGTCGGTGGTATCCCGCAGCTTGATGGCACACGGGCGAACATTCAGCGGCACCGGAATATCCCGGATACTGTCTTTGGATTTCGGACTGCCGATGCTGACTGTACCTTTTACGACCTTTACTGCCTGCCGGATGTGAATGACAGAGCCATCTTCTTCAATAAACTGCGGCTCCAAAGCCAGAAGTTCCTGCATTCTCATTCCAGTGCCGAGCAAAAGCCGGATGCTCAAGCCCATGCGGTCATCGGGCAGCACCTTCATCAGGTGCGCGACTTCCGCTGTGGTGAAGGCTTCCTTGCGTTTTGCAGTGCCGGATGCCCGCATCTTTTCAGCAAGCCGAACCGGGTTGCGGCGCACAAGGTCATTGGCCTCTGCCTTTTGAAAGATCTGGTAGAGCATCCCTCGTGCCTTGCTGATGTAAGAATCCGAGCGGCCATCACGCCGCATCCCTTTCAGAAAGTTTTCAATGTCGATGGGGCGTATGACGGTCAAGGGGCGATGGTAAAATCCCTCTTTGAGCATTTTCAGGCAGTATTTATAGCTTTCCTGTGTCGTGGGAGCGATATTATCCCTGTGACCCTCGAACCATGTATCCGCCCAATCCTCGAAGTACAGGATCGTGTCCAGCTGGACACCGCTGATAAGCGCATCCTGATACTCTTTCAGTTTGAGCTTGACCTCCTTCTGAGTCTTGCCATAGAAGGTCTTGAAGCGCGGCGAACCATCTTTCTGGTAGCCGTCCATCATACGTAATTCCCAGCGACCATCGCTGCGGTGGCGAAGCGTACCCTCGCCGTTTGAACGTTTGCTTGGCATATTGCCTCCTTCCTGATGTCAAGTCGTTTCGGGAATAGTATAGAAAAAGAAACCTCTTGAATCAAGGATGTCAGATCAGCCGGTTACACTGTCCGTGATCCACTGAAGAAAACGGTCCTTGGGTACGACCATCCGCTTACCGATGTGGAGCGTGGGAAAGCCGTCCGAACGGAGCAGGATGTAAGCGTTGGCGCGGGAGATGCCCAGCGCAGCAGCGACATGATCGGCTGTCAGGGTGATTGGAAGCTGCTCATACGAAGTGAACTGAGAGCGCATAGAATACCTCTTTTCTCTATATGTTGTGCTAAGCGAATACAGGAACACTATATATTGCACTTTGATATGTAACAAGGGGCATCTGCGGTTTGCGGATGCCCCTTGTGTATATGGGAGGAATGCCTGAAAATGTCAGAATTTCATCGGCAGTGCGTCTTTTCTGCACTTGCCGTTGTAGGCGGTGTAGATGGGGAAAACGTATTTTTTCCATCCGCGCAGCTTTGCGGGGTCGTCCTGTCCGATGCGGTAAATATCGACCGGGTGGATGTTGCGCAGCGCACGGAGTAGCCGTTCTTCACTGAACTCGCCGTGGTACAGTTCCACAAAGTGCATCATGCCTTTCAAAACAGAGGCCCGGAACGAATCGGGTTTGCCTTCCCATGCTGCCACGATGAGCCGCATCGTTTCACAGTAGAGCGGTTCGCCCATCTGCTTGTAGAGCCGGAAAGCCGTACCAACGCAACCGATGCGGTAATCGGTCAGCTGCTGGCTGTCATAATTGAGGCTCAATCCCACCCGGTTGGTGGCTGCGAGAAACGCCTTGGAAATGGCATCGCCGCCTACGACCTTGGCGCGGAGCTTGATGCCAGCAGTCAGCGGAGCGGAAAAGCCGTTCTGCTCGGCAAAGAGCAGGGCTTCCTGCTCCACGGTCATGCCCGTGTACACCTTGCAGAGGATCGGCAGATCCTTGCCGCCGTTGCGGAGGATACGCCCCTCGATGGTATGTTGCCCATCCGTTACGATGAACTGACCGTTGCGGAAACTGACCTTCGGCTCATTTGCCACATATTCGTTGAAGTGGGCGGCGATCAGTTCCACACGCTTGCGCTCCACACCACGCTGATACAGTTCGCGGGGATAGACCAGCTTGCTGCTGTGGATGACCATGAGCTGGTACGGCGGGTTGACATGGATGAAGGGATTGTTATTGTCTTTCAGGCGCATCGCATTTCCTCCTTGATCCTCCAGATGTACGTTTCGGCTTCTTTCAGGATTTCAGCAACCTGCTGCTTACGCTTCGGGATGGTGAGCAGGCTTGGGTTAAACGTGAAGCTGTATTCCAGCCGCTGGATCATTGCGTGTACCGCAGCTTCCAGTTCGGTGTACAGCATCATGTCCTCAACGCTCCCAGCGTCCTCAAAGGACGATTTGATGGGTGTGTAGGGATAGGAGGGGCGGCTTACCGTCAACCACCTCAGGCGGCGCGTAAGCCGCCGTAGAACGGATGATAGGTGGAAGCCGCTGAATGCTCCCCATCGGGTTCAGGGCAAGACTGGCGCGGACAGCATCATCCACTCGGTCCATTTCCTCCGGGGTGAGGTGTCCGAGGAATTTCAGCACTCTGCTCTTGTCTACGGTAAAAATCTGCTCTGCCTGAACGATGGACGGTACGGAGAGAAACTCGTTCACCAGCAGGCAGTGGGTCGGCTGGGTATACTTTTTTGCCGCCTTGCTTGTCAATGTGGCCACGATCAGCGTGGGTGAGTAAAAATTTCCCACATCGTTCTGAAGAACGACTGCCGGACGATTCCCGCTTTGCTCTGAACCGATGGCGTTGTCGAAACGGGTGAAGAAAATGTCTCCACGCTGGAATTTCCAGTTTTGAATCAAAAGCTGCCCTCCTTTTTTCAATATGTACACCGCCTGCTGCACCTCCTTGGCAGTGGGCGGTGTGTTTGTTCAGCGGTTCATCACAACGTAGTCATGACCGCGCCGGGTCTGGCAGACAGTGCAAGTGTCCATGCTCCGGTCTGCGCTGGGAACAATGGCGATTTTGAACGCCTTGGATTCTACAAAACTACAAAGGCAGACACCGCAGAGCGTGCGGATGGACCGAATCATCTCCGGGGTCAGTTCCATTTCCTCGTAGATCGCTTGCTCTAAGGTGGTACGGTCGTTCTCGTTCATAAAACCTCCTATGTAGGACGAAAATATAGATATATGGAATAAGTAAAAAGAACAGGCGTGGACGAAGACCGAAAACAGCATTCGGCCACGCCTGATTTAATAAGTTAAGGTCTCGCATATTCGCCCTCGGCTCCCTGCGAGTGGGGCATAAACATCTGGCAGCGGACTTGTACCGCTTCATTGGCATTTCAGCCACCCCGTCTGCTTTGTGACCGGGCCGCGAATTACGGAAGTATCATTATCGGAGTACCAGATGACGGAACTATTCAGTTTTCAAAGAACATGAGTGCAGACATTTCGTTCAGCGGCTTTCGCCATCTGGTGAATTGCCCTTACACTTACGAGCCATCGAGAAGGGTCAATTCGTAGCATTAAAATTGAAGTTTTTCAAAAATTTAGTGATTCTCTTGATTTTGATACTAATAGTAGGCTGCGCGACACCTAAAACTTTAGAAATTTCAGTGACGGTGTACCCCTCATAGGCATACATGGTGACAAGGTTGAGGTCTGCGTCTGACAAATTTTCAAGAGCAGACAACAGCCGTTCGTTCTCAATTTCGCCAATCCATGTGAAGCGGATCTTGGTTTCGCGGTAGTGTTCGGTAACAGAAATGGCTTCCTGATACTTGTTCATAAGGGGCGAGTAGGCTTCTTCGTCCTGCTCAAAGGACGGAGCGGCGATTTCCTGCGTGTGGTTCTGGTAAGAACGTGCAGCATTGAAAACAGACCAGTCATACTCATACATTGCCTGAATCACTTCAATGCTCAATGCCAGCGTCCTCATACTGCTTGCGCATGATAGCCCACTGACGGTCAAAGTTCTTCTTTTCCAAACCATAATTAAAGTCCATGTGTAACCTCCAAATTTTCGATAAAACGTGAAATGTCGAAAATTTGGAAGGCTACGGATATTTCGCCGCTTGGGGCATCCACGAAAAACGGACAAACATAAAGCCTGCTCCTTTTCGGGAGCAGGCTTCCTGAAGCTATAAAAAATAGCCGGACAACAGCCGACTGAGAGATTCTCAAGCGAAAATCACTCAATCAGGCTGTTGCCCGGCTATTTGGTGCTACGTTTCATACATCACCCGGAGGTGACGGCCCGTTGCTCGGTGCGAACAGTCCATATTCAGGGTGCAATGCACCCGATTTATTGTTTTAGAGGGTCACTTCTTTCTTCGGAATGATAAATCAATGCGGAGGAGCGTATTGCAGCGGTGGCATTTCAGATGAATCATGCCGCTGCAGCCGTTGATTTTTTGATACCAAAAAAGACACCCTCGCTTTTGATAGGAATCTCATGCAGGGATGTCCATATCTCAACGCGAAGGTGTCTTAATAACGAGGGTCAGATGCCACGGAACGTAAAGGTGAACTCCACAGGCTTGGTCACATCAGGAATATACTCCGGGTGGACATTGGCACCCCAGCTGTCATCGCCGCCAACGCCCATCTGCTCGCCCATAGCACGGATGACCGTGTAATGGACCGGGGGCAGCTCGTAGGGATGCTTGGCACTCTCCATTTCATGGGGAGTGTAGGGCAGCGCAGAGAAGAACATGGGCTTTGCGGCATCTGCGGTAAACAGCAGCCCGCGACCCTTGCGGTCCACTACCTTTGCCCAGCGCACAGCGGTCTTTGCACCGCACTCCTGCGGCACAAGGTACTGTGCCATGTTGTCTGCGACCTTGTTCTGGTAAATGCCCAGCTTTGCACCATGCTGACGATCCCAGTAGGTCTCCGCAGGGCCGTTTCCGTACCACTCCACCGTGT
>OJKW01000075.1_pt1 | contig 96922 bp, 79 predicted proteins | sample 1596591 | NCBI WGS metagenome assembly OJKW01 (sample SAMEA4350166, study PRJEB24818) | metagenome | biome: human; feature: gut; material: faeces | place: Denmark | collected 2013-09 | reverse complement strand
TGCGGTTTTCGATGGCCAGCGCACCTTCGCCCAGAATGGAAAGCAGCACACTGTTTTCAAAGGCATCCAGCGGTTTTTCGGACAGATCGATCCCGATCACTCCAAACACGCCGCCTCCGGTCCGAAGTGCAAGATAAAGTCCCTTTGCATCCGGGTAGCTATCCGTGCCTGCACCGGAACGCTTTTTGTTGGCAAATGTCCAATTTGCCGCATCCCGTTCTTCCGGTGCAGAAAAGATATTTTGCGCCGTTTCCCCGTCAACCGAAAAAATCTGTTCTGCCCCAAGACCTCCGTTTTGTTCCGGGTAGACGATCAGGCTCCGGTTCAGCAGCTTCATCAGCTGGGAAGCCGTCAGTGAAAAGATTTCTTCTTCACTTTTGGCTTTCTGTAAAAGCTGATTCGTATCAAATAGTACTTTTGTCCGGAATGCTGCCTGCGCAGACATTTTTGCATGGTCTTTCAACCGTGTCGTCAACGTACAGGTAATCATTGCAGAGGTCAGCATCAGGGCAAATGTGACCTGATAACCGGGGTCATACGCATGGAATGTCAGGTATGGCTCGGTCAGGAAGAAATTGTACAATGCTACACTGGCAACGGACCCCAGCACACCGCAGGTGTAACCGCTGGTACACAATGCGGTGAACAGCATCCCCAGCATATAGAGCATAATAATGTTATAACGCGCAAAGTCCAGCTGCAGGAAAAAGAAGCCGATGAGCGTGATGCAGCTCAGGATGCCTGCGGTGATCAGAAGATCGCGGACAGACGGCAGAAGCGGACGGGTGAACAGCTTCCGTCCTGAACCGTAGCCGTTCTCTGCAGAAGCATCCGGGATGATATAAATATCCAGATTAGGCGCAGTCATCGTCAATTTTTCAGTCAGTGACGGTCCACTCCAGAAATGGCGGCGATGTACGCTGGAGCTCCCCAGTACGATTTTTGTAATGCCGGAGATGCGGGCAAACTCTGCGATCTGCTGCGGAATGTCATCCCCATAGATCGTAGAGATGTCGGCACCTGCCTGCTCTGCCATACGAATGTGCTGCTGCAAGCGCCGACAGTCTTCTTTTCCCATCTGATCCGAATCCGGAGTCCGGACATACAGAGCTGTAAAGGTTCCTCCAAACGCCTTTGCCATCGTTGCTGCCGTCCGCACGATCTTTGCATTGGAGGGAGAGGACGACAGACACGCCAGAATATGTTCAGTGGGTGGGTCGTTCTGATTCATAAAAATCACCTGCCTTGCCCACAGTATAGCACAATTTGATGGTCACGACCACCAGCCACGTCTTTTTCCTTCCTGTTGAAGGATCTCCTTCCGCATGTGATCCAGCGCATCTGCTGCCCAAAAACCACTCAACATAACTCCAAGAACCATCAATAACAAAACGACATCCATACGATCCGTCCTATCTTTTCAGAGCCGGAAACACTTCTGGATCGATGCGTATTTTCCCAAAACCAGCATACTTTCATCCCGGCACAGCCGCGTATCCGGCGTAATGCTCATATCGAGCTTTCCATCTTTTTTCAGCGCAAGAATATTGATGTTATACTTTTTTCGGATATTGATCTCACCGATCGTGCGATCCACCCATTCCGGCGGAATGGTCACTTCCATGATGGCGTGGTCGTCCTGCAGCTCGATATAATCCAGAATGTGTTCGGAGCTGTATCGGATCGCCGCCCACTTTGCCAGCTGCTTTTCCGGGTAGACCACTTCATCCGCACCGTTGCGCAGCAGGAACTTGGCTTGTACATCCCGCTCTGCACGCGAGACCACAAGCTTTGCGCCCAGCTCCTTGAGCAGTGATGTTGTTTCCAGTGAGTTTTGAAAATTGCCGCCGATGGTTACGATACACACATCAAAATTGCCAACACCAAGGGAGCGCAGAAAGTATTCGCTGGTGCTGTCACCGATCTGTGCATTCGTCACATAGGAAAGCACGGCGTTCACACGGTCTTCGTTGCTGTCGATGGCCATGACCTGATGACCCAGCTCATTCAGTTCCTGCGCAATATGGCGGCCAAAACGGCCAAGCCCGATCAAAAGAATCGATTTCATACTTGTCTCCTTTATCCGATTGCGATCTTCTCCTGCGGCAGACGAGAGTGGGCAGGGCTGCTGCCAAATGCCGCATAGATCAACGTCAATCCGCCAACACGTCCCAAAAACATCAGTGCGATCAGCACCCCCTGCGAAAGGATCCCCAGTTGCGGTGTGATGCCCAATGTCAGTCCTACCGTTGCCACAGCCGAAGCAGTCTCATACAGACAGACCGACATCGGCAGCTGCTCTGCCGTAGCAATAACAAAGGCTCCGAGGAAAAACAGCGTCAAATACATCCCTGCGATGGTGGCAGCATTCTTGACCGCGGAACTATCTATGCGCCGCCCGAAAAATTCCGCATCTTCTCTGCGGCGGAAGGTCGCCCACATATTGGCCAGTAAAACGGCAACTGTTGTGGTTTTCATGCCGCCTGCCGTGGAGCCGGGCGAACCGCCCAACAGCATCAGAACCACCATCAATGCCTGTGAAGTGCTACCCATCGCAGCAAGATCAGCGGTGTTAAAACCGGCAGTACGAGGGGTAACGGATTGGAACATCGACAATAAAATGCGCTGTCGGGCAGAGCCTGCCGTGAACTCGAAACAATAAAAGTACAGCGTCGGCAGTACCAGAAGAAACGCCGTCGTGACAAGGATCACCTTGCTCTGCATCCGATAACGGTGAAAATCAAGGCGGTATGTACAAATGTCCTCCCATGTCAGAAAGCCAAGGCCGCCAAAGACGATCAATGCAGCAATCACTGTGGTAAGCAATGGGTCACCTGCATACCGTGTCAGCGAAACAAATTTTGCACCCTCTGTTCCCAGCAGGTCAAAGCCGGCATTGCAGAACGCTGAAATGGAATGAAACAGTGCATACCAGATCCCGCGCAAACCATAATCGGCGCAGAACGTCGGCAGCAGCAGTACAGCACCGGCCAATTCAAACAGGGCGGTGATCCGCAGAATAAAGCCTGTCAGCCGCACGATGCCGCCCATCTGTGGGGCAGCGGTGGCTTCCTGCATCGTGCTGCGCTGCTTGAGGGAGATCTTTCGCCCGGAAAGCAGCGCTAAGGCAGCACCTACTGTAATGACGCCCAGTCCTCCGATCTGGATCAGAAGAAGGATCACGCTCTGCCCGAATGCCGACCAGTAGCTGCCGGTATCCTGAACCACAAGGCCGGTCACGCAAAGGGCAGAAGTGGAGGTAAACAGTGCCTCATGGAACGGTGTGACGCACCGCTGCTGTGCAGCGATCGGGAGCATCAGAAGCAATGCGCCCACCAGATCAACTGCCGCAAAACCTGCAATAATGACCTGAAAAGAAGAAAAACGGTGCTGCCTATAACGAGGATATTGAATCATAAAAGCTCCTTTACCTATCCGTGTGCATAAAGATTAGCATGGAATAGATAAAGGAGCCGTAAAGAAAATTGTAGAAGTATAAAGATTCCATTAAAATTGATCGGGCAACACCAAATAACAAATGCCGGACATCACCAGCTCAAAAAAGCGGTAATGTCCAGCGCATCCTCGACCCCGGTGCAGTCAATAGAAATTTTTCTCCCATCCCAGAGCAGAGGCTCCATCCAGAGCATCGTAGGCCATGCCGACACCGAGATGACTGAGCATTATCTCCATGTTCAGGAATCCATTCGGCAGAGTGCGATCCAGTTGTTCAGTGAGGCGTTTTCGGCCTGAAAATTGGACGGAACGTCACTAATTAGACCAGATAAAATCGTTGGCATTGTGGTCAAAATTGTGGTCAAAACCAAATGAGGCCAGCCTATAAGCAAAAAAATCCAACGATTTCTAACGTGAAATCGTTGGATTTATGGTCCAGCAGAGCTGGACAAATCCGAACTTTTTCCTTCCACCCCATCAGCCGTCAAAGCGTCCTCAAATCGGACGGTTTGGGTGCCATCCTTGTAGTTGAACGTGATTAGCATCCGGTCATCGTACAGAAAAATGGCATTGACAAAAATCTCGATCAGCGCTTTCCGCTGCTTTTTCTGCGAAATATCGAACTTTCTAAATTTCATCAGCCAGAATCGGATGAAATCCTCATTGAAGCTGGGCTTCTTCAATTTTTCATCTGCGATTTTTACAGTCAGCTCATCTTTCTGGCTTTCCAGCGCTTCCAGCCGCTCTTTCGTTGTCCGAGTGTACAAGCCGTCCTCGATCGCCTTCATCAGGTTGTCCAGCTTTTTGTTGACCTCTCGCAGTTGCTTTTCCAGCAGCGGGATCGTGGTGTTCTCCTGATTCTGCACATCCATGACCAGTTGAACGATCTTGTCGATCACCGCATCGTCCTGAATCAGCTTCATGGTCTCCCGGACGACCAGATCTTCCAGCCAATCCTTCTGCACGGTCTTTTTGTTGCAGCCCTTGCGCCGCTTGACGTTGGCGCATTTATAATAATAGTAGGTGCGTCCGGTGGCACTGGTTCCGCTTTCGCCAAACATCAGCGCACCGCATTTGCCGCAGAACAGCTTGGTGGTCAGCAGATATTCCTCGTCTGCCTTGCCACAGGCAGGGGCACGCTTGTTCTTATCCAGACGCTTCTGCACCCGGTCAAACAGGTCTTTCGGAACAATAACTGGAATCGCTTCCGGCACAACGATATCCCGGAAAGACAATTCACCAATGTACCGGCGGTTCTTCAACATGGTGTTCACGCTACTGTGGGTCATTTTGCCGCCCAGCATATTGCGGACACCCTTGTCATTGAGGAAGTTTACGATTTCCACCATCTTATCACCGTTGTCATACCGCTGAAAGGCTTCCAGCACCAACGGCGAGGTCAGCGGGTCAAGATGATAGAACTTGTCATCGTCGATTTTATAGCCGATGGTTCCCGTACCGCCAGTGCACTTTCCCTTCAAAGCATTCTCCGTCTGGCCACGAATCACCTTTTCGGACAGCTCTGCGGAATAGTATTCCGCCATACCTTCCAGAAGGGTTTCCACCAGAATGCCCTGTGAACCCTCAGCAATGGGTTCCATAACAGAAATCAGGTGGACACCGTTCTTTTTCAGGATCATCTTGTAATTTGCGCTATCAAAACGATTCCGTGCAAAGCGGTCAAACTTCCAGACCAGAACGATTTCAAACAACTTCTTGCTACTGTCCTTAATCATCTGCTGGAACTCCGGGCGATTGTCCGTTTTTGCAGAGAATGCACGGTCAATGTAGTGCTTGATGACCGTAATGCCGTTCTTTTCGGCATAAGCCGTGCATTCCCGAATCTGCCCCTCGATAGATTCTTCACGCTGGTTATCGCTGGAATAGCGGGCGTAAATTACGGCGGTCATAGGCTCACTTCCTTTTTCTTATCGAACAGACGGGTAGCTTTTTGCATACTTGTAAATCTGCCGTGCACAGTCAAGGCTCATTTTGCTGGAATCGTTGTGTTTGAGCCATGCATTCACATTGCCCGGATTCAGCTTCAAGTCTGTGTAAAGGCGATAATTCGTCAGTTTCTTTTTTTCTTGGAGCTCCAATACCCGGCGATGGATTAGCTCTTTTGTATCATTGTCTGCAAGGACGGCATCCCGCACCGAACAATAGCTACGCCAAACCTTCAAATAGCCTTCCGGCAATTCTGGTGATTGCTTTTCCAGAAGCAACAGCATTTGCTCCAGCGAATAGAGATTGGAAAGCTGCTCATATTCCGCAGAAACCGCGCTGGTTACGGTATAGTGGAGCAACAAATCCACTTTATCAAAGGCCAGCGCATAGAGGAACAGCGGTTCTTTCAGGCGAGGATTCTCGCTCAGACAATCTGCCAGCTTATGGACACTTGCCGTCTGAATCCCGGAAAGCTCTGCCACATACTGCTTCAAAAAGCCTTCAAATGTCAGCTTTCGCATGGTCTCCACCTCTCCACATACTCCTGATAGCGGATATAAAAATCCCGATACCGCCAGTCGTTCAAGATGCTGGCTTTCAGTTCATCTTCATCCGTTGCAAGGTGTTCCAGCAAATCCCAGTCCAAAGAGTTCCGCACGGCCTCGCTCTCTACGTCTGCTTTGTCAGTGTCCCGAAAAGAGCACAGCTTTGCAATCACCAAGTCCTCCAGACTGGGTGTATAGAACTGCACCTTTGTACCACCAAAGGGCAGCGGCTGAAGCCGGTCTTGGAAGTTATACGGGAAATTGTCGATGTAGGCTTCCACATCGGTGTTGATGTCGTACTTGCCAAGCAAACTGTACAGTTCTTTCGGAACACTCAAGGCGTCAATGTCATGAGTAGCGCGGGTCAGCTTGCCCAACAAAATGAACGCACTGCCGCCTACGATCACCATCTGATAGCGGTCGTTATTGTCGATCATCAGGTCTGCGTCTTCGTCCAGACGTTCCAGACGCTTGCGGAGGTCATCTAAGATCATCTTTCCCATAAAACAGCCTTTCTTATTTTCAATAATGGTATTTTCTAAAATCATTTTACAGAAAAGGGATCCGATTGTCAAGCACAAATCAACGACATTTCATACAATTCATACTACCATGTTGTCAGTCCACATCTCACACTGGCTAATGACCGTGCTGATTGCCGTATCATAATCTTCCGGTGGATACTTATATTTTTTCAGCAAGTGCTTCACCATCTTACGCATACTCGCACGGGCAGTTTCTTTTTTCTGCCAGTCTATCGTCCGATTTTTGCGCAGCATTTCCGTAAGTTCTCTGGTCAAGTCAATCAATTCATTATTTTGATAGAAGTCCTTTATGTTTTCCGGCTTTGTCAGAGCATCGTAAAAAGCCAGTTCTTCCTGCGTCAAGCCCAGCTTTTTACCGTTGTTATACAGTTCTGTAATCTCCTGTGCCGTTTTCAGAAGTTCCTTGATGACCTCCTCGTTTGTAATCAAGCCATTGTAGTAAGAGTTCATCAACTGTGTAATCTTTTCTGAAAACTTCTGAGACTGCACAACATTTGTCCGTTTATACAGTGAAACTTGCTCTGCCATAAGTTTTTTCAAAATTTCTACGGCAATGTTCTTTTCTTTCATTTTTGAAATTTCATCCAACACCGCCGGGTCAAACAGGCTGATATTTTCATCGGCCTTCTTACTGTCAAACAAACTGATAACACCTTGACTCTGGATACTTGCTTTCAGCAGTTCATTGATTTGAGCATTGATTTCTTTCAAAGAAAGTGTCTTGCCGCCACTCCCACCATAGGTGATCTTCACCACCGTAGAACGGACTGCTTCCATGTAGGCCGCTTCATGTCGCTCCTGCTCCGTGGTCATGCTGGAACACAACGAATGCGACTGTTTCAGCAACAGAGCTTCTCGCAGGAACAGATCTTTGCGCTTGGGTGCTTTTGCGTCCAGAACAAAGTTTACGCCGCCAGTGACCAGCTTTGCCATCATCAACGGAGAACCGCCAATAAATCCGCTAAAATCAAAGCCGTACAACAAATCTTTGCACACCTGAAGCTTTTCCTGAAACTTTGGATAAGCAACTTTGGCAATGTCCATATCGCCATATCGAGACTGGTCACGCTTGGTATACTCCTTCATAGCGGCTTTGAGGGCAGATGCAATGCCAACGTAATCTACAATCAAGCCGCCCTCTTTGTCCTTAAACACGCGGTTGACACGCGCGATGGCCTGCATCAGATTGTATCCGTGCATTGGCTTGTAAACATACATCGTAGCCAGTGAAGGCACATCAAAACCTGTCAGCCACATATCCACAACAATGGCAATCTTCATCGGGTCATCGTTGTCTTTGAATTTCCGGGCAAGTTCTTCTTTGTGAGATTTTGTGCCGATGATTTCTTTCCAATCCTCCGGGTCATTGTTGCCACCCGTCATAACTACGCCGATTTTTTCATTCCATGTCGGGCGCAGCTCCAGAAGTTTCCGATAAATCTTCATCGCAATCGGGCGCGAATACGCCACGATCATCGCCTTGCCCGTCAAAAGATTAGCGCGGTACTTTTCGTAATGGTTGACAATATCTTCGCACAGGGATTGAATGGTAGAATCTGCCCCCAGCACACTCTCCATCTGCCCCAACATCTTTTTGCTTTTTTCAATCGTTGCAGCGTCCGATTGCTGTTCCAGCGCATCGTAGGTCGCATCAATCAATGCCAGCGTATTTTGGTCAAGGTGGAGTTTGATAACACGGCTCTCATAGTAAACCGGACGCGTTGCGCCATCCTCCACAGCCTGTGTCATATCGTAAATATCGATATAATCACCAAAAACTTCACGCGTATTTCTATCTTTTGCCGAAATCGGCGTTCCCGTAAAGCCTATGTAGGTTGCGTTCGGCAGGGCGTCATGAATAATACGGGCATTACCAATGACCGTATGTGCTTCTTTTTCACCCTGTTCATTTTCTTTAATGACTATTTTTTCATCAAAGCCATACTGTCCGCGGTGGGCTTCATCAGCCATCACCACAATATTTCTCCGTTCGGACAGCGGCTTTTCGCCACGCTCGAACTTAAACATCGTGGTGAAGATAATGCCGTTTGCTTCTCGACCATCCAGCAGCTTGCTCAGATTTTCCTTGCTGGTTGCCTGTACAGGTGTCTGGCGCAAAAACGGCGCGCACCTGGCGAACTGCGTGTAGAGCTGATCGTCAAGGTCAATGCGGTCCGTCATCACAACGATGGTGGGGCTATCCAAAGCTTCTTGCAGCAAATGGGCATAGAATACCATCGACAGCGATTTCCCGCTGCCCTGCGTATGCCAGAACACACCACCCTTGCCATCCGTTTTAGTAGCAATCTTGGCCTTTTCGATAGCTTTTCGCACTGCAAAATACTGGTGGTATCCAGCCAAAATTTTAATCGGCTTCTGCCCATCGCCGGAAAACAGGATAAAATTTTTCAGAATGTCCAGTAACCGTTCTTTCTGGAACATTCCCTCATAGAAGGTGTCAAACTGTGCATACGCAGTATTTTCGTAATCGCCATCTTTCGTTTTCCACTCCATAAAACGGTCAAGTCCAGAAGTGATTGTTCCCGCCTTATTGGTCGAAAGGTCGCTGATTACGCAGACTGCATTATAGTAGAACATCGAAGGAATGTCCTTCATGTAATTTCGAATCTGATTGTATGCGTTTTCTGCACCCACTTCGTCCTTGGAAGGACTCTTCAGCTCCATCAAAACCAGCGGCAGGCCATTGATAAACAGAATAATATCTGGGCGGCGGTTGTTTCCGTTTTCCACAAAGGTATATTGGTTTACCACATAGAAATCATTTTTGTCTGCATCTGCATAATCAATCAGCTTTACTACCGAAGACCGTTCTTCACCCTTGACTGCGTATTTGACCGTAATACCGTTTTGCAGATAGTCCATAAAAATAATATTCTTCTGCAACAGGCTTCCCGCATCAAAATCATTCAGTTTCAGGATGGCTTCATCAATTGCCACAGCCGGAAGGCTGCGATTCAGCCGCACCAGACAATCCCGCAAAACATCGTCCAGCAGAGGGCGGTTGTAATCTGTTCGGTTCATATCAGGAGCATAAATGTGGGTGTAACCCATATTTTCAAATAGCCCTATGACCGCTTGTTCAAAGGTATCTTCGGTAAATGAAAGCATGATTTTTCTCCTCAACTATTATCCGAAGTTGCTGTATTCGATTCTTGCTCAATGGCATTCACAATCTTTGTAACGATAGAATGCGCCGCTCTTTTTGCCACCGCGCGTCCCATCGGCGTACCATTATCCAATGTATCCGTTAGTGCCAATCGAACTTTACTGAGTCCAATTTCCTTACGATACCAATCCGGCATCAAATTCTTTTGAATTGCAACGTAACAATCATCAAAAATTTCTGGATGCACAGCATTATGCAATGCTTCTCGAATAATCTCGTCCACTTTATCGTCTGAAACATCTAAATTGCGCACTTCTTTAATACTTGTTATCGGAACTTCTGTTTTCACAAACCGATCAACCATAGGCTTTTGCGTGTTCGCATAATTGCTTTTAATATATGCCATCTGGTGCTCAAGTTCCGGGAACAGCGTTCCTTCGTTGATATTGTAAAAACTCAGTTCCTCTAAAATCGCGTCTTTTCTTCCCGCTGGTATTCTAAAACTTTGTAGTTCAAACTCGTCTTGAACATCGCTATATGCCCGTTTAACAATGCTCTGTCCGATTTTTTCTTTAAGCTGAACATTATATTTTCCGCAGATTAAAAAAGAACCGCTTTGCCGCACCAATCTTTCATTATTCAAATTGGAAATCACAAAATAATTTCTTTGAATAATCGAAAGCAAGCTTTTATACTCACTTACCCTGCACTCTTCTACTTCTTTATCTGTATAAATTCCATACTTATTCAAATCCGAAAGCAGCTTTTCTAATGTATAATCGCCCGAAATCTCATGGCTCGCTAAATATGCCAGCACTTTAATCTCTATGTCGCTATAACTTTTTCCGTAGTCGCGCTTGTAATAGATTTTCCCATCGGTCGGCGGCAATAATGCAGTTTTACTGTCAGTTATCTTTTTCTCTTGATTGTTTTGGCAGGCAAAATACAGTGCCACCAGCGGATTCTCCGTCACATCCAATAGTCTTGTTGGCAACCCATAGTGTTGCAATTTTGCGAGCTTTTCAAAATCTGTTGTCAACTTTCTGAAGTCGTCAGGATTCCGTGTGTAAGCTGCGTTTATCAATTCTGCTTCATGTGGCAGCATCCCACCACGGAACACTCCCGGCATGACATTCCATTCGTTGCTGGCCTGTCCACGGAAGAAATAGTGTTTTGTGCTTACTTCTGCGCCTTCTTCTTTCTTTATTGTTTCCTTTATATCAGAAATGTAGGTTAGGTAGCTATTAAGGTTTGTAACAACGCATTCCTTCGGATTTCTTGTCTTAGCATTATCAAAATCTTCCATATTATCCCTTCATTTCTTTTATAAACGATAATTTAGAGCAGCAAGCCGCCACCTATTTTCAAGAATTATTTATCAACAATGCAAATCCCGTGTGGCAAATCAGCACAATAAGTGACCTTGGAACTGTTGTGGGCGGTAGTACGCCTTCAAAAACCAAGCCTGAATACTATACCAATAATGGTATTGCGTGGATAACGCCAAAAGATTTATCTATCAACAAGTCCAAATTCATATCTCATGGCGAAAATGATATCACAGAACTTGGTTTGAAGAACAGCAGTGCAACAGTCATGCCCAAAGGTACAGTATTGTTTTCATCACGTGCTCCCATCGGATATATTGCAATTGCATCTAATGAAGTTACAACCAATCAAGGCTTTAAGTCTGTTATACCTTACTCGGAAATTGGAACAGCGTTTGTATACTTTTTCTTGAAACACAGTCTTCCGGTTATTGAGAGTGCAGCATCAGGCTCGACATTCAAAGAAATTTCAGGAAGTGCCATGAAGAATATCCCCGCCATCATTCCTGATCGGAACACACTTGACCAATTTAATAGTTTCTGTGCGCCAATCTTTGCACAACAAAAAATCTTGGAAGAGCAAAATCATTCACTTGCTATGCTAAGAGATAGTCTGTTACCTAAACTAATGTCTGGCGCAATTGATATCGCGAGTATTCAGCTCTAAGCCGCTAAATTATCGTTTATCTTTTGATTGACTTCAATTTTACTATCGATTGCAGATAAAATTCCAGAAATCCTTTTCTGCTGTTCCAGTTCCGGAAAAGTCACTACAACTTCTCCAAGTAACTTGGTATTGATTGAAGGCATTGTTGCTCCAACGGCTATATTTCGGACAAATTGCTTTGTTTCCTCTAAGCAAAAGTAGTAGTAAAGATACTCGGAATCAATTTCACTAGTTGGGCGTACTCGAAGGCATCTTCCAGAAAACATCCATCCATCGTGTTTTTGATCAACATACGAGCATCTATCTACAGAACCCACACGACTAAATACAATATCGCCTTGTTTTAGCACATATTTTTTTAATCGATTTTTATCCGTATTTGATACTCGCGGCAAATTCTGTTCGGAAAACATCTTGTTCCCTAAATGTTCAACTGTGACAATAGGTGTTCCATCCGCAACATAATCTTCTTTATGAAGTTGACTTCCAAACGGTCCTGTTTGAATGTCCGCAAGTTCTCTCAAAAACTTTTCTTTCATTCATATCACCTTATCCAATAAATTTTCTATGTGCCAATTTCACATTTTGTTGTTTTACCATTGCATAGTGCATAGTTGTGTCGATTTTCTGGTGTCCTAAAAGCTGCTGCACCTGTTCAATCGGCATTCCCTTATCGATTGCTGATGTTGCCAAGGTTCGCCGAAACTTGTGCGGATGCACCTTATTAAGATTCAGCCGCCGCCCCAACTCCCGAAGCATGGTTTCCACGCCGCCGATCATCAATCGCTCATGCGGAACTTTCAGTGTTACAAAAAGGGCCGGGTTGCTATCGGCTCGTTCATCCAGATAATTCTGCAAATGAATTTTTGTCCTTGCATCGAAATAAACCAACCGTTCCTTGTTGCCTTTACCAAAGACCACACATTCACGTTCATTGAAATTGATATCCTCCCGATTAAGTGTCACCAATTCCCCGACACGCATTCCAGAAGATGCAAGCAAATCAATAATCGCCAAATCTCGTACTGTTGAACAGTTGTCACGCATCAGTTCCAGTGCTTCATCGGTGTACGTTTCCTTGATGATTTTGGCGGTTTTCACTTTGTGAATCCTGCGGACAGGGCTTTTCACAATGAAATCTTCATCTTCCAGCCACGAGAAGAAACTGGAAAGAATACGCCGGATATTGTCAATCGTAACTTTGCTTGAGTGCCGCTGTGCCTGATAATCCGTCAGATATTTTCGCAAATCGTCCGTTGTAATTTGCTGAGGTAGTTTTCCCACACCATTCAACATCGCTTCGATGGTTTTTGAATAGTAGGCCAGTGTTTTTTCGGAACAGCCCTCTATTCGTTTTGCTGTGATAAACGCTGCTGCTGAATCTTGTTCTTCAGTCTTTGACTGTTCTTCACCTTTTTCAATCACTATACCTTGCAAGGATGTTTCCAAAATCACCTTCAAATGCAAAAGTTGTTCATTATTGAGATACGGCAGCATTTTTCGCTGTATCTCGTTAATAATTTGATTTTTCATCGCCGTATCTCCTTATTACGATTTTAGAGAACGACGACAGTGGCAGTTTCTCCATAGAATCTCCCGCCACTGGTGAGAGTTATTGAAATATAGGTAAACGATAATTTAGAGGCTTAAAGCCGGATATTGGAGACACCAATCTCGCCGGACATGAGTTTTGGCAATAACTCATCACGCAACTCAGCCAGTCTCATATTTTCAAGGGAATTGTATCGCATTTTCAAAAACATCGGCGAAACAACTTCCCTAAATATCGACAGACTGTGTTTGTCAAACAGGGGAAGTCGATATTGACCTACTGTTTCGGCAGAAACACGTTGTCTCCCGCTGCTACCGTTCATATTTTTGACTGCGTAATCAATGAATGCAGGATTACGAGCCAAACAATACAGCATTTCAGGCGGTGTGTCATTTTTAGGTGCGAGTACAATGTACTCCGTTGATCCAAAAGCGACCTCGCCATCATTAAGAAAATCAATGAAAGCAGTTTTGCCGTTTTCAAGACAGGGGGTAATGCGAGCTAAAAGGGTATCACCATTCGTGAACCGCATTCCTCCGGCAAACGGTTTCATTTCCCAGCCAGATGGAAAAGCTCTACTTGTCGATAAACGACTCATATCGATGCTTCTTGCCATTTGATTTTTTGCCAGTGCCCGTTTTGGGTTAAGAAAAGCATAGTCAGACACATTGCAATCAGTGTTTTCAGCGTTAGCTACGAGGTTATCAAACGCTGCGAACGCTTGCTGCTGTAAATTATCGTTTACCTTTTCGTTGATTTGAATTTTCTTGTCAAACTTCTCAATGAAATCGGCAACCTCTTTTTGGATTTCAAACTTTGGCATTGGGAGTACAATCGCATTCATGCTAGATTGACTTAGCTTCGGTTGTGCTGATCCTGTTATATAACCAGATAAATCTGTCAAATTTATCAAATAGCACAGATATCTAATATCATAGCCCTTCTTGCACTGGATAACATGAGCGTGATTGTTCACCCAAAATTTTCCGGACGCCAATTGTGCGATATTAGATTTTTTAGATTTAAGGTTTTCTCCATCTTCTGCAATCAGTAGATATGTCCCATCAAAAATATAATCGTCAACCCAGTCGATTACTCCTTGCGCCCCATAATACCGATATTTTCCTTGTCTTTTTTCTCGTTGGGCTGCCGATAATGGAATCCTTTTTTTATCAAAATTATCTGTAACATCGCCAAAAGAGACATTAGAAAAAGTCATATCATATTTTCTCCATTATGTTAATTTGGGGAGTTGGACGTGTTGTCTGTCAGACTTCATATCCAATCGCCCCCAACTTATCTTTAATCTCCGCTTCCAGTTTATGCGACTGCTTGAACAAGTCCGAAAGTTCAGAAGTCAGCCGAGCCATTTTTTCTTCAAACGGTTCACCATCATCTTCCTGTTCCTCAACACCGACATAACGACCCGGCGTTAGGATGTAATCCTGCTCTGCAATTTTCTCTGTATCAACAACTGCGCAGAAGCCTTTTACATCGTCCAATGTGCCCTTAACATAGGCATTGTAGGTATCGGCAATCTTTTTGATGTCGTTCTTTAATGTACCATCTTCGTTTTTGTATTCTTCTTTTGTACCGTCTGTAAGTTCACGCAGTTTGCGGCTCACCATAACGCCCATCTTACGGGCATCAATAAACAGCGTTTTACCAGCCTGCTTCTTGTGCTTGGAGATAAACCAGAGCGAAACCGGAATCTGCGTCGTATAAAACAACTGTGTCGGCATGGCAATGATGCAGTCCACAAGGTCAGCATTCACAATATTCTTGCGAATGTCACCTTCACCGCCAGACTGAGAGGAAAGAGAACCATTTGCAAGCACCATACCCATGCGGCCGCCCGGTGCAAGATGATAAATCATGTGCTGAAGCCATGCAAAGTTCGCGTTGCTTGCAGGCGGCATACCATACTGCCAGCGAACATCATCTTTGAGCTGCTCTGCACCCCAGTTCGACAGGTTGAAAGGGGGATTCGCCATAATATAGTCGGCCCGCATGGTCGGGTGCTGGTCATCAAGGAATGTGTCTGCTGCATACTTGCCAAGGTCGGGTTCAATGCCACGGATGGCAAGGTTCATCTGTGCCAGCTTCCATGTGGTCGGGTTGGAATCCTGTCCATAAATCGAGATATCGTTGATATTTCCGCTATGGTTCTCTACAAATTTTGCAGACTGAACAAACATACCACCACTGCCGCAGCAAGGGTCGTACACTCGTCCCTTAAACGGTTGCAGCACTTCCACCAGCGTCCGCACAACACAGGACGGCGTAAAGAACTCGCCGCCACGCTTGCCTTCCTGCTCTGCAAACATGGACAGACAGTATTCATAAGTGCGCCCCAGAATGTCCTTTTCGCTGCCGTGTTCAATCATTTTGATGTTCGTAAACAGGTCAACGACTTCGCCCAACCGACGTTTATCCAGTTCTGGACGCGCAAAATTCTTCGGCAGAATATCTTTTAGGCGCGCGTTTTCTTTTTCGATAGCGCGCATTGCATCGTCAATTACCTGACCGATTTCCGGGTCATGTGCTTTTGCAGAAACATCGCTCCAACGCGCACCAGCAGGCACAAAGAAGATTCCTTCCGATGTGTACTCGTCACGATCTTCTTCAAAGCCATCACCGTCTGCAACCAGCTGATTGTACTTATCTTCAAAACGATCCGAAATATATTTCAAGAAAATAAGACCAAGGACAACGCCCTTATACTCCGAAGCATCCATGTTGCCCCGAAGTACACAGGCCGCATTCCAAATCTGTTTTTCAAATCCAATGTCGGCGGTGTTTTTCTCTGCCATGGTTCAATACCTCCGTTTTAGCTCAACAAATTCTGCTCTGAGTATAGCACAGATGTGCCGATTTTCCAATTTGTGCGCATAAATTCTTTGCTAGACGCTTCGATTTTCAGTAGATAAGTCCTACTATTACCGCTTTAGCACAATAAATTTTACAAAACCATCTTGACGCACCCTGCAAACCATGATATTCTCTGTCACAAATCCCACCGATTTTGTGGATTGGTTTGAAACCATCCACAAGATGTGGTCGTGTTCATTTTGAACATTACCTCGCCGTGGATCATCCCTGAAAGATTAACCGCCCCGCAACACACCCGATTCATTTTGCCGCCGATTCACCCCGACAAAATCCATCGCTGCGCTGCTTGGGCGGTATTTTTCTTTATGGGAAACGTACCTTGAAAATTTCATAAGCCGACCGGACGTGATACCGACTTTTTCGTCAACGCCGCTGCAAAACAGGGGCAGGAACTTCGTTCGGAGCAAACGGTGACCCACATACATGAGCAGCACAACCTCTACTTATTTTTACGCCTTAACAATTCGGAAACAATTACCCGGAAACGATTTTGAGCGCAACGGTAGAGGGCAAGAACCGTCCCGTGGCCACAAATTTTCAATTCTTGAAAATTTCCTGTCCATCCGGGACTTCACTTCTGCAATGCGTCTGCATTTCCGAAGTGATCTTGTTGGGGCGTGCCTGCCCCAAACCCTGCTCATGGTTCGCACCTGACGGTGCGAACAGCAACGGCGTGTCGTGCTTACATAACTTCACCGAGGAGTTATCGAACAGACAGGAGGTACAATGACCAAAACGAATGTTCAACCGATTCCTAGCAATTCCCAGCACCACGACACGCCGAACAACAAAACGCACGTCATCAAGTTCCGTGTGACAGCGGAGGAAAAAGCGTCACTGGAACTCACTTGCAAACTCCTGAATCTCTCCCTCTCCACTTTTATCCGCCGCACCATTCACAACGTCAAAATCGAGAAAACGGTCATCGTTGCAGGCGGCGGAGAAGAAACCCTGACCGCTGTTTCCACCTTGCTTGCCCCGTGCAGCAAAGTGGGCGGAAACCTCAACCAGCTTGCAAGGCACTTCAATTCCGGCGGTGCAGACACCGAGCAGATCCGGGCGAAACTCCTTGACGAACTTGCAGACCTGACCGCATTCCGGCTGCACGCCGAGAAAGTTCTAGGTGAACTGTATGGCAACGCTCAAGCATATCGCCTCTAAAAACTCGGACTACACCGCCATCGAAGCGTACCTCGTTTACCAGCACGATGAATTTTCCGGCAAAGTAATTCTGGACGAGCAAGGCCGACCCATGCTGCGGGATTCGTACCTGCTCGACACCCTTGAGTGCGGCGATTTCTCGTTTGCCACGGCCTGTCTGCTGGCAAACCGCAAGTATGGCAAGAACACCCAGCATGGTGATATTAAGAGCCATCAATATATCATCAGCTTTGACCCCAGAGATGCAGCCGACAACGGCTTGACCATGGAAAAGGCACAGGCACTTGGCCTGAAATTCTGCGAAGAAAGCTTCCCCGGTCATCCTGCCATCGTCTGCACTCACCCGGATGGACACAACCATTCGGGAAACATCCATGTCCACATCGTGATCGGCAGCATCCGAACACGAGAAGTGGAGCGCAAACCCTTTATGCAGAAGCCCCGCGACTGGCGCGAGGGCATGAAGCACTCCAGCACCGCCCAGACCATGCGGCACCTCCGTGTCGAGGTCATGGAGCTGTGCGAGGGTGCCGGACTGTACCAGATTGACCTGCTCAACGGCTCCAAGGAGCGTGTGAACGAAGCCGAGTATTGGGCGCGTAGGCGCGGTCAGATGAAACTTGACCGCGAGAACGCAGCCCTTACCGCAACTGGACAGCAGCCCCGGCAGAAGAAGTTTGAAACCGTAAAAGATACCCTGCGGAAACAGATTTCTTCGGTGCTGTACCGTGCCACCAGCTTTGAAGATTTTTCTGATAGGCTTATGCAGCAGTACGGCATTGCCGTCAAGGAAAGTCGCGGATGCCTAAGTTATCTGTCTGCTGGAAGAACAAAGTTCATCCGAGCGAAACATCTCGGTGACAAGTTCGATAAGGCAGCAGTGCTTACCACGTTGCAGGCAAACGCCGAACGCAAACCTAAGGTGCAGTTCAAGCAGGATGCCATCGGGAAACTGATCGACATCCAGTCGAGGATGACCGAGGACAAGGGCATCGGCTATAAGCGTTGGCTCACGAAACACAATCTCAAAATTATGGCACAGACCGTGAAACTTCTGCAGGAAAAGGGCTTGACCGACGAGGATGCCTTGAACCGGCGCATCGGCGAACTGGAAACCAAGTATCACGACTCGCTGGCGGTGGTGAAAGACCTCGAAGGTCGCATGAAAGCCAACAATGAGCTGCGCTATCACATCGCAGCCTACACCAGTACCAAGAGCATCGCACAGCAGTTCAATACTGCCAAGCGACCCGCAGTCTTTGAGGAACAGCATCGTGCAGAGCTGACAGCGTACCGGGCGGCAGCAGCCTATTTCAAGGCAAACAGCATCACCAAGCTGCCCAGCCCAAAAAAGCTGGAAGCCGAGTATGCGCAGCTGGCATCCGAAAAGGCAAAGTTCTACGAACAGTACAAGGAAGCCAAGGAAGAACTGTTCAAGCTGAAAACCGCAAAGCAGAATGTTGCGTCCTTTTTCCGGGAGGAAGAACCGGCGCAGCAGGAGAGATAAAGGAGTGTGCGTATGATCAATCTGAAAATCGACCCGGAGTTCCAGTCCCAGATCCCTCCTCTGACCGATGATGAATTTAAGCAGCTTGAAGAGAATATCCTGAAAGAGGGCAAGCTGATCTCTCCTTTGATTGTCTGGGGTAATACCCTTGTTGATGGACACAACCGTTATGAAATCGTTCAGGAGCATCCCGAAATCTCTTTCTCCACGATGCCGCTCCCATTTGAAAGCAGAGAAGAAGTCCTCGCATGGATCTGCAAGAATCAGTTGGGGCGGCGCAATTTAACCCCGGAGCAGAAGAAGTTTCTGATGGGCAAGCAGTATTCCTCTGAAAAGCGCACCGAGGCGTTTCGCGGTAATCAGCATACTGCAAAGAAATCTGGCAGTGTTCAATCTGAACACAACCAGAAGCCAATGAAAACCTGTGAGCGCATTGCGCAGGAAAATCACAGCAGCGCAAGTTCAGTCCGCCGTGCAGAATACTATGCCCACGGCGTTGACGTTGCGGATGAACTGTCTCCCGGTTTCCGTGATCGGTTCTTCCGCGAGGAACTGCACATTCCCGATTATCTTCTCGAAAATCTCGGCAAGGCCAAGCCCGAAGAACAGGCTGAAATTTTTGAGGAAATCAAGAATTATGTGCCGAAGCCGAAGAAAGTCAAGCCTAACAAAGTAACGGTGAAGCAGGCAGAGAAAGCCGCCAGCAACACCATTGATGAAAGCTATGATGTTCCCCAAAAGTTTCTCGAACTGTACTACCGGCTCCACAATGCTGAATCTCTCATGCGAAAGAGTTGGGAAGTTACGTTCGACTTGAACCCGAAACTTCTTACGCATCCGGAACAGGTCAAGGTTCTTCGCTTTGCCCTGAAGCCTCATCTTGAATTTTTGAAAACGCTGGATGAAGTTCTTGCAGAATCCAGCGATGAATCCTCTAAAACGGCATAACGACAGGCACTTGTAAGCCATCAACGGGCCACCAGCCGCAAGTGCAGGGCGGAAACTATCCGCGCCCCTGCGCCTGATAAAAATTGAAACTTTGATTTTCTCGCCCGACTTTGCCACGGTGGGACGATCAAAGGAGCGTGCGTTTGAACAAAAAGAAAAAGTCCACAAACACTTCCCCCTATCCCGATGAAGTCATCGACCGTCTGGCACGGGCATTCTACCCGGCAATCCTTGCCTGCTGGAACAGCGAGGAAGGCCAGCGGGAGTTTGCTGCATGGCAGGCGGAACAGGCTCATCTTGCAGGAAAAGAAAAACAGGAAGTTCCCGTTGGGGAACTTCCTGCGGTACATATCGTTATTGTCTGTGGCTTTTGGCAGGGTGCGTCCTATTCAGGGGTGCACCCTGTTTTTATTTCTGAATGGCTCTATTAACTTTTACGCTTGCTCACTTATACGCCTATATAAATCTGTCAGCGGTTTTGCTAGTTTTTCATAAACAAAATTCACACCAAATACACTGGTAGATCGTCTCTGATTAATCAAATCTTGAAGTACCACTAACGCTTTCTCGTCCGGAGGTTGATTTAGTCGTATAATTTCCATTACACCTGAAATCTTATATGAGAGTTGATAATACAAAATATATTCTCTTGCTCGTTCAATAAGCTTTAACATTATGCCTACCAAACATACTATTATTGTCCAGATTCCCTTAATTGGGACAAGATAAAACACCGCTCCCATGAGAATCACTGTCGAAGTAATTGCTAATCCAAGCCGCCATTGGCTCAGTTTGCTATCCCACCAAGCATTCATTCGCTGACATTCAAACTGAGCCTCAGATCCCTCATACTTTTTTGAAAATGAATACCAATCTTTAACACCCGGAGGCGAATCATTTCCACTGTTTTTTATTTGAGTAGCAAATTTTTGAGGGTGTTTCGCGCATATTTTTTCTACCAGTTCAAATGTTTCTCTTGAAGTAGAGCATTCTTCACATCCAATTTTAAGAACACAATCATCAAAATGCTTTCTCAACATAGCAGCATTAGAATTCTTTTTAACAAGAGCAATATTCAATAAAAATGCCAAGACATCACACAATATAGAGCCAACACTCAAAAGGACTGAGCCTGACTCATTGGGAAGAAAGCCGATCACAAACGAAAGTATACACAGTCCCCATACCCAGTAATTCAATTTTTCAGCTGTGTTATAACATTCACGGGCCGCATACTGTATTTTTAATTGAAGTTCTTGATTTTGTCTAACTTGAATTTCTTTGCTACTCATTCTTTGCCTTTCCGCACTTTATAGAGTGTGTATTCAATCAAAGATAAATCCTGCTTTAAAAATTCATATGCGTCAAAGTTATTATAGTAGGCTATCACGTACTTTCCATGGCAATCCCTAAGATGTTTCTGAGAACCGCAGGGGCACTTAAAATGACCTCTATATGGCTTCGTAGCTATATAACGCATAAGATAATATGTTTTAGTCAAATCTGTCTCATTTAGCCTTTCTCCATAGTAATCGAGCAGGCCGATTATTCCATGGGCTCTTTCTCCAAATGGAAACACTCCATAGCGTTTGAAATACTCATATGAAAAAAAGTAAGTTTCTACATAATTAAGCATCCATTCAGACAATGTCATGCCATTCAAGAATTTCAGTTTTATTACAGTATCAATTTCAAGACACAAGCCTCCATCTTTATAACGATGTGGATACGAAGAATCAATCTGATTACCTGCATCAATAACATATGGTACTTGATTTGACTCAATCGGAATAATAATTGTTATTGAATAGTCCTTATTAAGTCGAACGTCATTCCACTCTCTGTTTATCTCAATATTTCCAGAAAGTTTAATTTGCGAATCTTCAACTGTCACAACTTTTAATTCTTTATAACACTGCAAAAGGCTTTGGACTTGTTGCAGCGCAACTGCTTGAGAAAAAATCATATTTTACAGTATGGCTTAGGAGCCGATTCTTTAATAATCAGTCTGGGAGCTTCTGTCGTCATATATTTTTCCCCTAATGCCGCAGTAACAGCTTTTGAGCCAAACCCATTATCAAGAGTAGTTCTAAAATGTTTATCATCCTGCTGCAACGAATCAATCAAATCACTTGTTACAACTTTTATCCACATAAAAAAGGTTTTAGGAATTCGAGGGTTTTCATTCCACTTATTCGCTAAGTTATCCTCAGGATTTGCTGGATTTGCAATACACCAAACCCCATTATTATGTGAGATTACATTTCTGGCTCCGTATAATGCTACGAATTCTTTTTGATTCTTCGCCAGATGCTGTGCGTAAATCTCAAGTTCTTTAAGGACATACTCTAATAATTCAAAAACAGAACATTCTGGATTGTATGCTTTAGAAATTTCTGTAACCAAAACATTTATGATTGCAGAAATCGGTTTAATATCATCGCCACCCGGCAGTTTATCGTAGTATACATTTCGATGATATTTCAGAAGTTGAATAACCCGTTGAAGTGCCGATCTGTCTAGTGCATGTGGGATTTCCTCAACAGAAGCGTAGAATCTCGAATGTCTTTTGAACAATTCATTTCTGTAATTATTTCGTCCCGCCTCCAAAAACGGTTTGTTAATTTCATCAAACCACTGTCGAAAACCTCTAGGGTTATTAGTAATCCATGTGTAATTATGGTTTCCATTATGTTTTGGAATTGCAACAGCTGTATTTATCAAATTCGGGTAAGAGCTTTTAGCCAAAAGCGACTGTTTTTTCTCCTCACTCTCATCTGTTGCAGGAACAATATCAATTGTAAAGCCGATCTTTCCCACATCAGCATACTCGATTGTGAAGCACTCATCCCAAATTTCTAGTTTTCCTTCATATATTCCACTGGCTTTTAGTGCGTCAAGAAGAATTTTTCTTAATTCACTAGGCGTGTGACTACTCCTGTCGCCTTTGATCTGACAGATAAAGTCCAAATCATAATTCGCATCCGCGCTCTTGCTAGTCGGTCTAACTACAGTTCCAAATGCGAAAGAACCCTGAGGATACATTTCTGCCTCTATTCCATAGCTTTCAAGATAAGCCGTGATTGCCTTATACTTTTCAACTGCATTAGAGTACATCGTAGGCGAGATGTCTAATTCTGAAATTATTGATAGAATATCCTGCTGGCGTTCAAGTACATTTGGCATAAAAGGCCTCCTTATATCTTTGCAGTTCTAGCACTCGTCGTGTCAGAGTGCTACTTTCATTTAACAATATATCACCATTCAGGTGCTTTGTCAAATTCCAAAATATTCTTTACAATTCGTTAATATTTTTAGGCTGTGCGTTTATCTTTAAGTTGATTGTTAATTTTTTCTCGCAATCCTTACTTGACAGAAAAAGGGTGCCACTTTGCAAGCCAGCAAAGTGGCACCCTTTTTCAATCTCCAAATCCATGAACAGATATCACTGTTCCTAAATACTCTTCTAAATCACCGTTCAAGATCAAATCTGCATAGCCCAGTGGGTCATTGTAGATGAGATAATCCAACTCCGACCTCTGTGCCATAGTCACATCCAGTGCATTCTCGACCCCGGTGCAGTCGATGGAGATCATTCTCCCATCCCGGAGCAGCAGCTCCACGCAGCCGGTGTCCATGTTGAAATAGCAAGCTCTTGCATCGTACTTCATGTTTGTGTCCTCCTGAAATCATGTCGTAGCTTATGTCGGTCAACCTATGATTTCGGATTTTATCTTCCACGGATACCTGCATTGAACTTTCCGAAGAAAATAAATAATCCGAACCCATCTCCTATCGGAAACAAGTTCGGATTATTTTTGTTTGGTCCGAGTGGCGAGAATCGAACTCACGGCCTCTTGAACCCCATTCAAGCGCGCTACCAAAACTGCGCTACACCCGGATATCGCGTCCGCCTCCCTACCGAAGCGTGGCGACAGGAGATATTATACGCGAAACAAGGGTGTTTGTCAACAGTTTTTTGAAAGTTTTGCAGCTTTTTGCAAAACAAGCGGATGTGCGTTATTTCTTTTTTGTCTTCTTGGCGGGAGCATTTACGGCGGCCTCGGCTTCCTGCGCACGCAGGAGCTTATCCTTTTCCAAAAGCGGCTTCAGGTACTGGCCGGTGAAGCTGCCCTCCACCTCAGCCACCTGCTCCGGGGTGCCCTCGGCGACGATGAGGCCGCCCGCGCTGCCGCCTTCGGGGCCGAGGTCGATGACGTGGTCGGCACACTTGATGAGGTCGAGGTTGTGCTCGATGACAATGACGGTGTTGCCCGCATCCACCAGCTTCTGCAGCACTTCGATCAGGCGGTGGACATCCGCGATGTGCAGACCGGTGGTCGGCTCGTCGAGGATGTAGACCGTCTTGCCGGTGCCGCGGCGGGCCAGCTCATTGGCCAGTTTGACGCGTTGGGCCTCGCCGCCGGAAAGGGTGGTTGCACTCTGGCCCAGCGTCACATAACCCAACCCCACATCCAGCAGGGTCTGCAATTTGCGGGCGATCTTGGGCTGGTTGGCAAAGAAGACCACCGCCTCTTCCACGGTCATGTTCAGAACGTCGGAGATGGTCTTTTCCTTATACTTCACTTCCAGCGTCTCGCGGTTGTAGCGGGCACCCTTGCAGACTTCGCAGGGGACGTAGACGTCCGGCAGGAAGTGCATTTCGATCTGCAGGATGCCGTTGCCCTCACAGGCCTCGCAGCGGCCGCCCTTGACGTTGAAGCTGAACCGGCCGGGGCCGTAGCCGCGCATTTTAGCGTCCTGCGTTTCGGCAAAGACGGCGCGGATATCGTTGAACACCCCGGTGTAGGTGGCCGGATTGGAGCGGGGCGTGCGGCCGATGGGCTGCTGGTCGATGCCGATGACCTTATCGACAAATTCCAGCCCCTCTACCCCGTCGCATTTGCCCGCACGGGCGCGGGCACCATTCAGCTCGCTGGCCAGCGTCTTGTACAGGATCTCGTTGATGAGGCTGGACTTGCCGGAGCCGGAAATGCCGGTGACGCAGATGAACTCACCCAGCGGGAAGCGGACGTCGATGTTGCGCAGATTGTTCTCCCGCGCCCCCCGGACGGTCAGGTAGTTGCCGCTGCCCGCACGGCGGATCTCCGGCACGGCGATCCGCTTGCGGCCGGACAGGTAGTCGCCGGTGATGCTCCGCTTGGCCTTGCAGATGTCCTTGACGCTGCCTACCGCCACGATCTCGCCGCCGTGAACGCCCGCGCCGGGGCCCACGTCCACGATATAGTCGGCGTTGCGCATGGTGTCCTCGTCGTGCTCGACCACGATGACCGTGTTGCCGAGATCGCGGAGGTTTTTCAGGGTCGCAATGAGCTTGTCGTTATCCCGCTGGTGCAGACCGATGCTCGGCTCATCCAGCACGTACAGCACGCCGGAAAGCGCACTGCCGATCTGGGTGGTCAGGCGGATGCGCTGACTTTCACCGCCGGAAAGGGTGCCCGCCGAGCGGGCCAGCGTCAGGTAATCCAGACCCACGCTCTGCAGGAATTGCAGCCGGTTCTTGATCTCCTTCATGATCTGGCCGCCGATCTGCCGCTGCTTTTCGGTCAGATTCGGCTCATTTTTTGCAATGAACTCCAGCTCCTCCCGGATGGACATCTCGCAGAATTCGCTGATGTTCTTATCCCCGATGGTCACAGCCAGCACCACCGGCTTCAGGCGGCGGCCATGGCAGTCCGGGCACTCGACGCCGGACATGAAGCTGCCGATCTCTTCTTTCATCCACTCGCTGTTGGTCTCGCGGAAGCGGCGCTCCAAGTTCTCGACGATGCCCTCAAAGCTGTTATAGTAGACGCCGCTGCCGAACTCGTTGGTGCGGTGCATCTCGATCTTTTCGCCGTTGGTGCCGTAAAGGATGGCGTTCACGGCCTCGGTGCTCATCTCCTTGATGGGCGTATCCAGCGTGAAACCGTACTTTTTGCCAAGACCGAGGTAGTACATCTCGGACACCGACCCTTCGGCGTAGTACCAGCCGCTGGCCTTGATGGCTCCCTGCCGGATGGACAGGTTCCGGTTGGGCAGGATGCGCTCCTCGTCCACCCGCATAAACGTACCGAGGCCGGTGCACTTTTCGCACGCGCCCAGCGGGTTGTTGAAGGAGAACAGCCGGGGCGACAGGTCGCTGATGGAGATGCCGTGCTCCGGGCAGGCGAAGTTCTGGCTGAAGGTCATGCACTCGCCGCCGATGACGTCCACTTCGGCGATGCCGCCGGTGAGGGCCAGCGCCGTTTCCAGCGAATCGGCCAGACGGCCCCGGATGCCCTTGCGCATGGCGAGGCGGTCCACGACGATCTCGACGGTGTGCTTGATGTTCTTTTCCAGTGTGATCTCCTCATCGAGGTCGTAGAGATTTCCATCGACGCGGACGCGGGAGTAGCCGCCCCGCCGGGCCGCGTCCAGTTCCTTCTGCTGGGTACCCTTGCGCTGGCGCACCACGGGGGCCAAGATCTGAAACTTTGTACCTTCGTCCAGCTTCAGGACGGCGTCCACCATCTCGTCCACGGTCTGCTGGCTGATGACCCGGCCGCAGACCGGGCAGTGGGGCACGCCCACGCGGGCGTACAGCAGACGCAGATAATCATAAATTTCCGTCACGGTGCCCACGGTGGAGCGGGGGTTGTGGCTGGTGGTCTTCTGGTCGATGGAAATAGCCGGCGACAGACCGGTGATCTCGTCCACATCGGGCTTGTCCATCCGGCCAAGGAACATCCGGGCATAGCTGGACAGGCTCTCGACGTAGCGGCGCTGGCCGTCGGCATAAATGGTATCGAAGGCAAGGCTCGACTTGCCCGAACCGGACAGGCCGGTCATGACGATGAGTTTTTCGCGCGGGAGGGTCAGATCTACGTTTTTCAGGTTGTGCTCCCGCGCCCCTTTGATGACGATCTTATCGTTTGCCAAGGTACTTTCTCCCTCTTCTCTGTGTCTGTGCATGGTTTTGCTTGCGCTCCGTTTCGGCGTCGGAGTCCACGGTGGGGTTCTCGCCCCGGCGCAGACGGTCGATCTGGTCGCGCAGGAAGGCCGCGTGCTCAAATTCCAGCAGCTTGGCGGCCTCCTTCATCTCGCGGGTCAGGCGCTCAATGGCCGCTTCGCGCTCCATCTTGCCCATCCGGCGGGTGTTCCGCTTCGCGTTCTCAGCCTTGTCGCTGATCTCGATGGAATCCGGGATGGCTTTCACGATGGTCTTGGGCACGATGCCGTGAGCCTCGTTGTAGGCCATCTGGATGGCGCGGCGGCGCTCGGTCTCGGTGATGGCGCGATCCATGCTGTCCGTCACCTCGTCCGCATACATGATGACCAGACCTTCGGCGTTGCGGGCCGCGCGGCCGATGGTCTGGATGAGGCTCGTCTCGCTGCGCAGGAAGCCCTCCTTATCGGCGTCCAGAATGGCCACCAGACTGACCTCCGGCAGGTCGAGGCCCTCCCGCAGCAGGTTGATGCCCACCACCACGTCGATGGAGCCGAGGCGGAGGTCTTTGATGATCTCCATCCGCTCGAAGGTATCGACTTCGTGGTGCATATACTTGACCTTGACCCCCTGTTCCGTCAGGAAATCCGTCAGGTCCTCGGCCATTTTCTTGGTCAGGGTCGTCACCAGCACCCGCTCGTTCTTTGCGGTGCGGGCGTTGATCTCGCCCAGCAGGTCGGTGACCTGCCCTTCCACCGGGCGCACCGAGATGAGCGGGTCCAGAAGGCCGGTGGGCCGGATGACCTGCTGGGCCACTTGGGTGCTGTTCTGGCGCTCGTACTCGCCGGGGGTGGCCGAAACGAAGATCATCTGGTTCAGCTTCGACTCCACTTCTTCAAATTTCAGGGGGCGGTTGTCGAACGCTGAGGGCAGACGGAAGCCGTACTCCACCAGCGTTTTCTTGCGGGCATAGTCGCCGCCGTACATGGCGCGCACCTGCGGCAGGGTAACGTGGCTCTCATCCACAAAGAGGAGAAAATCCTCCGGGAAATAATCCAGCAGCGTGGTCGGCATACTGCCCGGCGCGCGGCCCGACAGCACCGCCGAATAGTTTTCGATGCCCTTGCACATGCCAACCTCGGTCAGCATCTCCATGTCGTAATTCGTCCGCTGCTGGATGCGCTGGGCCTCGATGAGCTTGCCCTCGGTGGTGAACTGCTTCACCTGCTGGTCGCACTCGGCGCGGATCTTTTCCAGCGCCTTCGCCTTTTTCTCGGCGCTGACGATGTAGTGGCTGGCCGGGAAGATGGCCACATGCTTGACCACATTCTGCTTGGCCCCTGTGACCGGGTTGAACTCGATGATGCGGTCGATCTCGTCCCCGAAAAACTCCACCCGGATGGCGAGGTCACTCATATAGGCAAGGTAGATGTCCACCGTGTCGCCGTGGACCCGGAACTTGTTGCGGATAAAATTGATGTCGTTGCGCTCATATTGCAGCGTCACCAGCCGCTTGCACAGCTCATCCCGCTCCATTTCCATGCCGGGGCGGAGGCTGATGACCATGCTGCGGTAGTCGATGGGGTCGCCCAGCGAATAGATGCAGGACACCGACGCCACAATGATGACGTCCCGCCGCTCGGACAGAGCCGCCGTCGCCGAATGGCGCAGCCGGTCGATCTCGTCGTTGATGGCGCTGTCCTTCTCAATATAGGTATCGGTGCTGGGGATATAGGCTTCCGGCTGGTAGTAATCGTAGTAGGAAACAAAATACTCCACCGCATTGTCCGGGAAAAAGGATCGGAACTCGGTGCAGAGCTGGGCCGCCAGCGTTTTGTTATGGGCCAGCACCAAGGTGGGGCGGTTGCACTGGGCGATGACGTTTGCCATCGTAAAAGTCTTGCCGCTGCCGGTGACGCCCAGCAAGGTCTGGCACCGGTCGCCGCGCTCCACTCCCTCCACAAGCTGCTGGATGGCCTGCGGCTGGTCGCCCGTCGGGGCATAGTTCGACACCAGATGGAACTTCTCGTCTGCCATCACCGCACTCTCCTTTCCGTCAGAACCACAAATAGTTGTGCTTTTTCATGCTCAGTATAGCACAACTATTTTATATTGTAAACAAAAAGATTCAATACGGCCTCAGCATTTCCCCTGTTGCAAAGTCATAGAAGGGCAGCCGATTCTCATCCCGCATGGAGAAGTACTCGCTCTCGGTCAGGATGATGTGGTCCCGCAGATGCACCCGGACCAGCCCCAGCGCCCGCACAATGTTCTCGGTGGCCTGAATGTCCTCCCGCGAGGGCAGGGCCATGCCGTTGGGATGGTTGTGGCAGAGCACCACGCTGTCCGTGCCGCCCTTCAGCGCCGCGGCCACCACGTCCTTGATGGCAAGGCTTACCCGGTCGCCGGTGCCGTCCTTGAGCCAGAGGGTCGCCTTGATGCGGCTGCGGCCGTCCAGCGCCAGCAGCAGTGCCCGCTCCTGCTCCGCCCCGGCAAATAACCGGAGAAGATAGACCGCCAGCTGCTCCGTGGTCTTGAAGCTGATTTTCCCGTTGGTGCGGCATTGGGTATAGTATCGGCTGACCGCCGGTAAAAGATGCAGCATCCGCGCTGTGGCGGGGCCGACGCCCTCCACCGTCAGCAGGTCTTCTTCGGTGGCTTCCAGCACCCCGGCAAAATCGCCGAACCGGCCCATAAGGTCATGGGCCAGTTGGTTCGTATCTTTCCGCGCGTTGGTGATGTACAGCAGGTATTCCAGCGCCTCATGGGGCTCCAGACTGTCGAAGCCCTGCTGCTCTACCCTCTTCCGCATCCGCTGGCGGTGCCCTTCGTGGGTCTTCTTTTCTTCGGCCATGGGTCGGCTCCTTTCGCGCATTCTTCCTTCTAATAGTACCCGATTTTTCCCAAAACACAAGAGTCCCGCCCAAATTTTCGCGTTGACTTCGCAAATCCGGTAGTTTATTATAGAGAAAAGGAGATTTTCTATGAAACAATTTACCGCCACTGCCAACGACGAGGGAGTACGCCTGTCCCGCTTTGTACAGAGCGTGACCCGCGATTTTCCCACCAGTCTGCTCTATAAAAGCTTCCGCAATAAGCGCATCAAGGTCAACGGCAAAAAGGGTGCCCCCGAAGACCGCCTCAAGGCCGGGGACCTCATTGAGCTGTACATCAACGACGAGTTTTTTCCGCCGGAAGGCACAAAGCCCGCGCCGAAAGCGCCTAAGAAGCAGCCCGGCCAGCCCAAGGTGACCGTCATCTACGAGGATGAGAACATTGCCGTCCTCTATAAGCCCACCCACCTGCTCTGCCACAGCGATCGCACCGGCGACGCCAACCTCGTGGATGCGTTCATCCAGTACCTCGCGCAGAAAGGCGAGTACGACCCCCACGGTGAAAACCGCTTCAAGCCCGGCATCTGCAACCGGCTGGATCGCGGCACCGAGGGGCTGGTCATTGCGGCCAAGAGCTACGCCGCCCTGCGGGATATGAACGAGATCATCCGCACCGACCTGCTCAAAAAGGAATACTACACCATCACCGTGGGCATCCCCCAGAGCGGCCGGTTCACCGCGTGGTGGGAGCACGACGAAAAGAACAACAAGGTCAGCATCCACGCCCACCAGTCGCAGGACGAGCGCCGCAAGCAGATCGTCACCGATGTGGACGTTCTGCGCACCGCCGGGCCTTTCGCGCTGTGCAAGATCGGCCTCATCACGGGCCGCACCCACCAAATTCGCGCCCACCTCGCCTACCTCGGCAAGCCGGTTCTGGGCGACATCAAATACGGCAACCGCAAGATGAACGAGCGCACCGGCACCAAGACCCAAGCCCTCTGCGCCGTCCGCATCCGTTTCCTCGACATCCCGGAGGAAAACACCCTGCATTACCTCTCCGGCAAGGTCATCAAGCTGAAAGACCCCCAGATCGTCAAACAGTTCGACGCGCTGGATAAGAACAAAGAAAACGCCCATGAATAACTGTTTTGTAGAGACCAGCCGTCTGCTGCTCCGACGGCTGGAAGAGGCCGATTTCCCGGCTTACGCCGCCTATGCCGTGGACGACGAGATGTCCCGGATGATGGGCCGCGCCTTTCTGCACGCTGAAACCGATATCCGCCAGAACTTCGACTGGCTCAAGGACAAGGAACCCCGCTGTTACGGCATCGTGGAAAAGGCCAATGAGCAGCTCATCGGCAACCTGAACATCGGTACCCTCCCGGCTCCCCTTGCTGCCCTGCCGCAATTGCAGGGCAAACGCGGGCAGACGCTTTCCTTCTGTATCCGGCGGGAATCCCAGCGCAAAGGGTATGCCGCCGAAGCCATCCGCGCCGTCATTGCCGAGCTTTTTGACGATGAGCACTTCGATTTCGTCCAGTGCGGGTGTTATTCGTTCAACACGCCCTCCCGGATGTTGCAGGAACGGCTGGGCTTTCAATTTCTGGCCAGCCTCTGCGTTCCCACTCCGCAGGGCGAAGCACAGACCATCGAACACATTTTATGGAACCCAAGGAGGACTCCCATGTCTGACCTGAACGCCTATTTCAAAAGTGTCATCGACCAAGACACCGCTTCGGTCGTGCTGTGCGATCTACAGCACACCATTATTTATATGAACCCCGCTGCCATCCGCAATTATGCGAAACGCGGCGGCGCGCAGCTCATCGGCCGCAGTCTGCTCCACTGCCACAATGCCAGCTCCAACAGCCGCATTCAGCAGGTCGTGGACTGGTTCGCGGCCAGCCCGGAGCACAACATCATCTACACCCATCACAACGAAAAGCAGAACAAGGACGTCTACATGGTCGCCCTGCGGGACGCCGACGGCACCCTCATCGGCTACTACGAAAAGCACGAGTTCCGCAGCCCGGAGACCATGGAGCGGTACGCCTTTTAAGAGAACGGGAGGTTCCCATGCAGAAGATCGACCCGGCCCGCTGGCCCCGCGCGGAAAAGTTCGGCTTTTTCTCGGCGGTGTCCCAGCCCTTTTACAGCGCCACCTTCCGGGTAGATGTAACCCGGCTCCACGCTTACACCAAGCGGCATGGCCTTTCGTTTTACTATGCGCTGGTCTATCTGGCCACGAACGCCGTCAATGCCGTGGAGAACTTCCGCTATACCGTCCGGGGCGGCGAGATTTTCCTGCTGGACGAGCGCATCCCCAGTTTTACCGACCTGAAACCCGGCAGCGAGGATTTTTACATCGTCACCCTGCCGCAGGAGCAGACGATGGAGCAGTTCTGCGCCGCCGCCAAGGCCCGCAGCGAGGCACAGGCCCACTTCCTTGACCAAGACGACAAGGAGCTGGACACCCTCATCTATTTTTCCTGCGTCCCGTGGCTGGACCTAACGGCCCTGACCAACGAGCGGGATTTTGACCGGGACGACAACATCCCCCGCATCGCGTGGGGAAAGTACGTGCCGGACGGCACCGGCCGCGAAACGCTGGGGATGTCGGTGGAAGTCAACCACCGTTTCCTCGACGGCGTGCACCTCGGCAAATTCTATCAGGCCCTTCAGGCGTCCATCGACGCACTGGAGCCGTAACTGGGGAGTTTTTCGCATGTACCCCACCCGCGAAGAAGCCATTGCTCTGAAAGCCCATTTTGAGCAGCTGGCCGGGCGCAGCATTTATGATGTTGTGGAAAAGGACAGCTACCGTCCTTCCACATAAGACAAAAGCCACGCTTTCGCGTGGCTTTTGCTGTTTTTCTTATCGGTCCCACTTGTCGCAGAGGGCGTTGATCTGGTCGGCGAACTTGGCAAGGTCTTTGTTGGCCCCGCCCTCGTTGTGCTCGATGACCCGCAGCAGCCGCTTGCCCGCGCTGACGAGCCGCTGGAAGACGCTGGCGGCTCGGCCAGCCCCCTCGCTGGGCCGATGCTCGATGCGGGCCTTGGTGCCCTCCTGCACGCAGACGGCCCCTTCTGCCCCGATGACCCACTGGGCCCCGTTGTAGGGAGCACAGGCGGTGAAGCCTTCGTCGGTCAGGGTCTGGGCGAAGATATTCTCCACCTCGTCGTCGCCGTGGACGATGAACACCCGCTTGGGCTTGGGGGCAAAGGCGTTGATCCACGCCAGCAGACCGTTTTTGTCTGCATGGCCGGAAAGGCCGGTGAGCTGGCAGATCTCCGCCCGCACCTCGATGGGCTCCCCGAACAGCTTGACGTCCGTTGCCCCTTCGATGAGGGTTCGGCCCAACGTGCCGACGGCCTGATAGCCCACGAAGAGGACGGTGCACTCCGGCCGCCAGAGGTTGTGCTTGAGGTGGTGGCGGATACGGCCCGCCTCGCACATGCCGCTGGCCGAGAGGATGACCTTCGGTTCCCGGTCGGCGTTGATCATCCGGGATTCGTCGCTGGTCACGCTGACCCGCAGACCGGGGAACTGGATGGGGTCGATGCCCTTTGCCAGCAAAGCGCGGGTCTCGTCGTCAAAGCAGTCCGGGTCGGTATCCTTGAAGATGCGGGTCGCCTCGATGGCAAGGGGGCTGTCGATGTACACCGGGAAGTTGCCGTGGCCCTTCACAAGACCCTTTTCCTTGATCTCCCGGATGAAGTAGAGCAGCTCCTGCGTGCGGCCCACCGCGAAGCTGGGAATGACCACATTGCCGCCCCGGTCGAAGGTGCGCTGCAAAATTTTGGTCAGCTCCCCGACATAGTCCGGGCGGGGGCCGTGGAGCCGGTCGCCGTAGGTGGATTCCATCACGACGTAATCTGCGTCGGCGAGGTAGGTCGGGTCCTTGATGAGGGGCTGGTTCTGGTTGCCGATATCGCCGGAGAAGACGAGCTTGGTGGTGGTGCCGTTCTCGGTGACCCAGATCTCGATGCTGGACGAGCCGAGCAGATGGCCCACGTCCACAAACTCGATCTCCAAGCCCGGTGCCAGCTCGGTCTTTTTACCGTACTCCACCCCGCGGAACAACCGGACGGCCGCCTCGGCGTCCTGAATGGTGTACATGGGTTCCACCGGTTCTGCACCGGAGCGCTTGCCCTTGCGGTTTTTCCACTCAGCCTCGAACTCCTGAATGTGGGCCGAGTCCCGCAGCATGATGCCGCACAGCTCCACCGTGGGGTCGGTGGCATAGATCCTGCCCCGGAACCCGTTGCGGACCAGCAGCGGCAGAAGGCCCGTATGGTCGATGTGGGCATGGGTGACCAGCACGCCATCGATCTCTCCGGGGGCCACAGGGATGGGCTGGTTTTCGTACATATCCTTGCCCTGCTCCATGCCGCAGTCGATGAGGTAGCGCTGCCCGGCCGCTTCCAGCAGCGTACAGCTGCCCGTTACCTCGTGGTTCGCGCCCAAAAACGTCAGTTTCATAGATTGCACCCCCTAAGTCGATGCTTTCTGCCGCCCGCTGCGCAGACCGGCGGAGCGAAGCGGAGAGAGTTCACCTACATTATACCATACTTTCGCCCTTCAAGCCGCCCAAATCACGGCGGGAATATCAAGCAAAACGCCGAATTCCTGAAAAAATTTTTATACAATCTTGACAAACCACCCCCAACTGAGATAAACTTAATTCGTATGACGTAACTTCTACACAGATTCAAAATAGAGAGGTTGTTATTTATGGTTCGTAACGATTTGCGCAACGTCGCCATTATCGCTCACGTTGACCACGGCAAGACCACGCTGGTGGACGCCATGCTGCGTCAGAGCGGCGCATTCCGCGACAATCAGGTCGTGGCAGAGCGTGTCATGGACAGCGGTGATATCGAGCGTGAGCGCGGCATTACCATTCTGGCCAAGAACTGCTCCTGCACCTATAAGGGTGTCAAGATCAACATCGTCGATACTCCGGGCCACGCCGACTTCGGCGGCGAGGTCGAGCGCGTTCTGAAGATGGTCAACGGCGTTCTGCTGCTGGTGGACGCCGCCGAGGGCTGCATGCCCCAGACCCGTTTTGTTCTGCAGAAAGCTTTGCAGCAGAACCTGAGCCTCGTGGTCGCCATCAACAAGATCGACCGCCCCGATGCCCGCATCAAGGAGGTCATCGACGAGGTGCTGTACCTGCTGATGGACCTCGGCGCTACCGATGAGCAGCTCGACTGCCCCATCCTGTTCTGCTGCGGCCGTCAGGGCACCGCAAGCCTTGACCCGGATGTGCCCGGCACCGACCTGATCCCCCTGTTCGACACCCTGCTGAAGACCATCCAGCCGCCGGAGGGCGACCCCGATGCTCCCTTCCAGATGCTCGTCTCCTCTGTGGACTACAACGAGTTCGTGGGCCGCATCGGCATCGGCCGCATCCAGAACGGCATTGCCAAGGTCGGCGAGGAAGTGCAGGTCTGCGACTGGCACAACCCCGACCTGAAGATGCGCGGCCGCCTGACCAAGCTGTATGACTTCCAAGCCAACGGCCGTCAGCCCTGCGACAACATCACCGCCGGTGATATCGTCGCCTTCTCCGGTCTGCCCGATGTCACCATCGGCAACACCCTGTGCTCCCCTGCTCAGGTCGAGCCGCTGCCCTTCGTGAAGATCAACGACCCCACCGTGGAGATGACCTTCTCCGTCAACGACAGCCCGCTGGCCGGCCGTGAGGGCAAGTTCGTCACCAGCCGCCAGATCCGCGACCGTCTGCAGAAGGAACTGCTGAAGGACGTCGCCCTGAAGGTGGAGGATTCCGCCACCACCGATTCCTTCCGTGTCATGGGCCGTGGCGAGATGCACCTGTCCATCCTGATCGAGACCATGCGCCGCGAAGGTTACGAGCTGCAGGTCTCTCCCCCGCACGTTCTGACCAAGGTCATCGACGGCAAGACCTACGAGCCTATGGAGCACGTCGTCATCGATGTTCCCACCCAGTATCAGGGTGCTGTCATGACCGGTCTGGGCCAGCGCAAGGCCATCCTGCAGCAGATGGAGTCTCTGGGCACCGACCGCGTCCGTCTGGAGTTCCGGATGCCCAGCCGCGGCCTGTTCGGCTACCGCAACCAGTTCCTGACCGATACCCACGGCGAGGGCGTCATCAACCAGATCTTTGACGGCTACGACGTCTGGGCTGGCATGATCGCCAACCGCTCCACCGGTTCTCTGGTCAGCTTTGAGACCGGCGAGGCCGTCACCTACGGCCTGTTCAACGCGCAGCAGCGCGGCACCCTGCTGGTCGGCCCCGGCGAGAAGGTCTACGAAGGCATGGTCATCGGCTACACCGCTTCCGGCGAAGATGTGGATGTCAACGTCTGCAAGACCAAGCATCTGACCAATACCCGCGCTTCCGGCTCCGACGACGCTCTGCATCTGGTGCCCATCAGCAAGCTGAGCTTGGAGGGCTGCTTGGAGTTCCTCGCACCCGATGAGCTGCTGGAAGTCACCCCGGAGAACCTGCGCATCCGCAAGCAGATCCTCAACCACGACCAGCGCATGAAGGCCAAGAGCAAGCTGAAGTAAGCGCTCCCCTTCCCAAAACGCATTTACGGCACTGTAAGCCCACCAGCTTGCGGTGCCGTTTTTTGTGTTTGTCTGCCTTTCTATTTGCAAACCGGCTCCACTCCCTGTATAATAAAGAAAACTTCATCTCACAGCGGCGCTGTGCCGCGTGAAAGACGCCAACAGGGAGGTTTTGTTATGAACGACATCATTCAGGCCATGGAGACCCGCCGGAGCATTCGGCAGTTCAAGCCCGACATGCCCCGCAAGGAAGATCTTCAGCAGATCATCGAGGCCGGTCTTTACGCCGCCAACGGCAGAGGCCGACAGGGCGCGATCATTCTGGCCGTGACCAACAGAGAGCTACGCGACAGGCTCTCCGCCCTGAACCGCGAGATCGGCGGCTTCCCGGAAGGCAAAGACCCCTTCTATGGTGCCCCGGCGGTCCTCATCGTGCTGGCAGACAAGAGCTGCCCCACCGGCATCTACGACGGCAGCCTCGTCATGGGCAACCTGATGCTGGCCGCACACGCGCTGGGTCTGGGCAGTATCTGGATCCACCGCGCCAAGGAGGAGTTCGAGCGCCCGGAGTACAAGCAGCTGCTCAAAGACCTCGGCGTCGAGGGCGAATGGGAAGGCATCGGCCACTGCGTCGTCGGTTCCATCGACGGCGAAGCCCCGCAGCCCGCACCCCGCCGGGACGGCCGGGTGTTCTGGGCTGAATAAGCAAAGCACAAAAAAGGAACGGCATACCAGACGGTGTGCCGTTCCTTTTTGTGCTTAATTTGCCGCGTATGCGCTGCCGGGGGTCCAAGCGTTCGCGGCGGAATATTGCGCGTGGTTGCGCAGGTAAGTGACCCATGCGCCGTAGCCGTTGCCCGCCGAGAAGTGGACGCCGTCCGGCGCGGCAAGGATCTCTTTCAGGCTGCCCTCGCCGTCGGCAAAGGTCTCCCACAGGTCGAGGTAGACGCAGCCCTTATCGGCGGCCATCTGGGCCAACTGCTCGTTGACCGAGCGGAGGACGTCCGAGGCAAGGCCGGGCTTCTCCTCCGCAGCCGCCGGGCGGACCGGCGGGATGGACTGGACGTAGATCACGCAGTCGTCGCCAAGGGTCTGGCGCAGCAGGTCAAGCATCTGGCCGTAATAGGCAAGGAAGCGGTCCGCCGCGCCGAGGGTGGTCAGGGTGTTGGTGCCCAGCAGGATATAGAGCTTTTTCGGCTGGGCTGCGGCCAGCACGTCCAGCGCGATCTCCTCACCGCGGGTGGAACTCTTGACGGCGCTGCGGTTGACGATGGCATCCGGGCCAACGCCGGTATAGCCGCAGATGAGTGCTCCGCCGAGATTGATGCTGTAATCCGAGAAGCCAACCGTCAGGCTGTCGCCGAGGAAGGCCGCATCGGAGAAGTAGCTCAGATCGACCTGCCCGCACGCGGGCTGACGGATCACGCTGCTGTCATAGGCTTTGACGCTGTAGGCCCCGGCGGTCTGCCGGGCCGGGCCGAACTGTTCCAGCGTGACGGCAGCGGCTCCGGCATCCCCGGTGCTGTCCGCGCTGCCCTCCGTGCCGGATTCCCCGGCGGCGCTGTTCGCCGCGCCCTGCATAGGCAGCGGGGCCAAGATGTTTTCCGCCATGCCGCTGGACGCAGCTTCCTGCGCCTCCTCGCTCTTCTTCTGGCCGTTTTCAAGGATGGCCGTGATGGCCAGCGACAAGATCAGGATGGCCGCAATGACCCCCGCCAGCCGCAGCCCGAAACCGGCCCGGCTGCGCTTTGCGCGGCTGTGCGCCGAATGATACTCGTGTGAAATTCCCATCGTCGATCCCCTTGCCTTTTTCTATCATTACGGGTAGTATCCCCGAAAAATTGCACCTCATCCCGGATTGGCTCCGTTTTTTGTGCCATATGCACATTATTGTATCACAATTTTTTTGCCTACGCAACCAATCAGGTCTTGCATACAACAGACGAATGGGTTACAATAGAGGAGAAGCAGGAATTGTGCCGTTTTCATCGAAGTGCTTGCACATCCTGCATTCTTTTTGTACGACTTGCGGCGTACGGCCGCGTCCCGCTCCGGGAGCAGTGCAGGGCATCCGGAGCCCAAACGGGGTGCAGCCGTCCGTTTTGCGGGATGTTCCAATCGTTTTTCGGATAAGAAGGAGGTTCTTCATGGCAAAGAATGTCATCATCGGCCAGTCGGGCGGCCCTACCGCCGTCATCAATTCCAGTCTGGCCGGCGTGTACAAGGCCGCATGCAGTCTGGGTGCCGATAAGGTCTACGGAATGCAGTACGGCATCGAGGGTCTGCTGAAGGAAGAGATGGTGGAGCTGAACGTACTGTTCGGCGACCGTATGAGCATCGAGCTGCTCAAGCGCACCCCGTCCAGCTATCTGGGCAGCTGCCGCTACAAGCTGCCCGACCCGGAAGCAGACCCTGCCCCGTTCATCAAGCTGTTCACCTTATTTGATAAGTACGATATCTGCGCGCTGTTCTACATCGGCGGCAACGACTCCATGGACACCATCGCCAAGCTCAGCCGCTACGGCGCCAAGGTCGGCAGCAGCGTCCGGTTCATCGGCGTGCCCAAGACCATCGACAACGACCTGTGCCTGACCGACCACACCCCCGGCTACGGCTCGGCGGCCAAGTACATCGCCACCATCCTGAAAGAGGTCATCCGGGACTCCTCCGTCTACAACATCCGCAGCGTGACCGTGGCCGAGATCATGGGCCGCCACGCGGGCTGGCTGGCCGGTGCGGCCTGCCTTGCGGGCGGCGACGACTGCGAAGGCCCCGACCTCATCCTTCTGCCGGAAGTTCCCTTTGACCCGGACAAGTTCCTCGCCAAGGTAGACGAGCTGCAGAAGAGCAAGTCCAACGTCATCATCGCAGCCAGCGAGGGCGTGAAGACCGCCGACGGCACCTACCTGTGCGATCTGGTCTCCACCGCCGGCCAGCTGGACGCTTTCGGCCACAAGGCCATCCTCAGCGGCACCAGCCGCTACCTGTCCGACCTTATCCACGACAAGCTGAACTGCAAGAGCCGCGCCATCGAGTTCTCGACTTTGCAGCGCTGCGCCAGCCATCTGGCCAGCCGCACCGACGTGAACGAGGCCTATGCGGTAGGCGGCGCAGCGGCGGCGGCGGCCTTTGCGGGCGAGACCGGCAAGATGATCTCGCTCAAGCGCATCTCCAATTATCCCTATCAGTGCATCACCGAGGCTGTGGATGTCCAGCAGGTCGCGAACCTTGAAAAAAAGGTTCCGCTGGATTGGATCACCCCGGACGGGATGCAGGTCACGGCGGCGTTCGAGGAATACGCCCGCCCGCTGATCTTGGACGAAGTGACGCCTGTTTACGTCAACGGCACCCCGCGCCACATCCGCCTGTAACCTCCGGTTCATTCCTCTCCCCCACAGTCTGTTTTCGTGCTCCTGCACGATAATATAAAGCCGAAACAGAAGAAAAGGAGAAATCATCATGGGTAAAAATGCAATCGTTGGCCAGTCCGGCGGCCCTACTTCCGTCATCAACGCCAGTCTGGCGGGGGTCTTTGAGAGCTGCAAGAACCGCGGCGCACAGGTCGTTTACGGCATGTGCAACGGCGTGGCCGGTCTGCTGGAGGAAAACGTCGTAGATCTCTCGAAGTATCTGACCGACGACCTCGACATCGAGCTGCTCAAGCGCACGCCGTCCAGCTTCTTGGGCAGCTGCCGCTACAAGCTGCCCGATTGGCACAACGATGAGGCCGTCTATAAGAAGCTGTTCGCCATTCTGGAGAAGCTGAACATCGGCTATTTCTTCTACATCGGCGGCAACGACTCCATGGACACCATCGGCAAGCTGGCCGATTACGGCAACTGCATCCAGAGCGACATCCGCTTCATGGGCGTGCCCAAGACCATCGACAACGACCTGATGGTCACCGACCACACCCCCGGCTACGGCTCCGCCGCCAAGTACATCGGCGTCGTGATGAAGGAGATCATCCGTGACGCCACCGTGTACGGCACCAAGTACGTCACCGTGATCGAGATCATGGGCCGCAACGCTGGCTGGCTGACCGCTGCCGCTGCGCTGGCCAAGAGCGACGACTGCGAGGGCGTGGACATGATCTGTCTGCCCGAAGTGCCCTTCAACGTGGATCACTTTGTCGAGAAGGTCCGTGTGATGCAGGAGAAGAAGCCCAGCATCGTCATCGCCGTTTCCGAAGGCGTCAAGCTGGAGGATGGCCGCTACGTCTGCGAGCTGGCCGATGATGTGCACGCGGTGGATGCCTTCGGCCACAAGGCCCTGACCGGTACCGCCCGGTATCTGGCCAATGTGGTGGCCCGCAACCTCGACACCAAGACCCGCAGCATCGAGCTGTCCACCCTGCAGCGCTGCGCCGGTCACCTGACCAGCCGCACCGACATCACCGAGGCCTATCAGGTCGGCGGTGCTGCCGCCAAGGCTGCCTTTGAGGGAGTCACCGGCCAGATGGTCGCCCTGAAGCGCATCTCCAACAACCCCTATCAGTGCACCACCGAGCTGCACCCCATCAGCGAAGTCGCCAACCTCGAAAAGAAGGTCCCCCTGAGCTGGATGAACGAGAATCACACCCAGATGACCGAAGAGTTCCTGAACTACGCTCGTCCCCTCATTCAGGCTGAGCTGACTCCGCTGTACATTGCCGGTCTGCCCCACCACATTTACATGAAGAACTCCAAGTAATTTCTGTTATAGGCATAGCAAAAGCCCGTCCGAGTTTTGGCCCGGACGGGCTTTTTGTTGTTTCGGTCACACCGTTGTCTCAACGCGGGGTGCGCCGCCAGCGATCTCCTCGGCGGTCAGGGGCTTGGCCGGGGCGGCGGGCGTTTTCAGGCGCTCCTTAGCGACGGCCAGCATCAGCTTGATGCGGTTTTCCTGATTGACCTTGGTGGCACTGGGGTCGTAATCGATGGGGGTGATGTTTGCTGCCGGGTAGAGGGCGCGGATCTTGTTCACCATGCCCTTGCCGACGATGTGGTTGGGCAGACAGCCGAAGGGCTGGGCGCAGACGATGTTGCCGTAGCCGCCCTGCACCAGCTCGATCATCTCGGCGGTCAGCAGCCAGCCCTCGCCCATCTTGGCCCCCAGCGAAATGATGCCGTGGGGCTTTTCCACCAGCTCCTTGAAGGGGCCGGGGGCGTAGAATCCGGCGTCGGAGGTCGCTTTCAGCATGGCGCGCTCGACGCTGTCCAGCCAGTTCAGGAGCTGGTCGGTGCCGACCTTGACGGCCAGCTTGCCGCCGTAGAGGACATGATCCTCGCCCATGTTGAAGATGCAGTACTGCACAAAGCCCATCAGGCCGGGGAAGTTGACCTCGCAATCCTGACTTTCAAGGAACTTTTGCAGGTCGTTGTTGCCCAGCGGGCTGTACTTGACGTAGATCTCACCGACGACGCCGACCTTGACCTTCGGCACGCGGGTGACGGGGATGGACGCAAAGTCCTTCGCGATGAGGGGGAAGGTGTGCTTCATCTCCTTGGAAGTGAAGCCCTTGCCCGCCAGCAGGACGCGGCCCAGACGCTGGACCCAGAGATCTACCATCTTGTCAGCGTTCCCCTTCTCGTTTTCGTAGGGGGCCACCTGATTGCGCAGGGCGCAGAGCATGTCGCCGTAGAAGACGCACGCCAGCGCACGTCGGGCCAGCGGCAGGGTCATCTGGAAGCCGCTGTCCTTCTCCAGACCGGAGAAGTTCAGGCTGGCAACGGGGATCTGCGGGTAGCCCGCCTTGACCAGTGCCTTGCGCAGCAGATGGATGTAGTTGGATGCACGGCAGCCGCCGCCGGTCTGGGTGATGAGCAGGGCCGTGTGGTCGAGGTCGTACTTGCCGCTGTTCAGCGCATCAAGGAACTGGCCGATGACCAGCAGCGCCGGGTAGCAGGTATCGTTGTGGACATATTTCAGGCCCAGCTGCGCCACAGCGCTGCCGCAGTTGCCAAGGATCTCACACTTGTAGCCGTCGTACTTCAGCGCGTACTCCAGCAGACGGAACTGGGTGATGGCCATATTCGGGATGAGGATGGTGTGGGTCGCCTTCATCTCCGGGGTAAATTTCGGATAGTTGTATTCCATAGGTTCATCTCCTATCCTCGTCGCGCTCGTCCAGCGCCGCAAACAGGCTGCGCAGACGGATGTTCACTGCGCCGAGGTTCGTGATCTCGTCGATCTTGAGCTGGGTGTAGAGCTTGCCGCCCTCCTGCAAAATTTCGCGGGTCTCGTCGGTGGTGATGGCATCGACGCCGCAGCCGAAGGAAACGAGCTGGACAAGATCCATGTCCTTCTGGGTTGTGCAGTATTTGGCCGCTGCGTACAGGCGGCTGTGGTAGGTCCACTGGTTCAGCACGCTGGTGGGGAACTTTTCCACCCGGTTCGAGATGCTGTCCTCGGTGACGACCGCCGCGCCGTGGCGGGTGATGAGGCGGTCGATGCCGTGGTTGACCTCCGGGTCCACATGGTAAGGGCGGCCCGCCAGCACGATGATCCGCTTGCCCTCGCGGCGGGCAGTGTCGATGATCTCGCTGCCCTTGACGCGGATCTGCGCCATGTGGGCCTCGTGCTCGGCGTAGGCGGCATCTGCAGCCGCCTGCACTTCCTTCTCGGAGATGCCGCCGAAATACTTGGGCAGCACCTCTTTTGCCATTTTATGTACGAAGTCCTTCGGGCGATGAATGCCGACGTAATCGTAAATGAACTTCTGGCCCTCCAGCTCCGGGCAGTTGCCCGCAAGGACCTCCGGGTAATAGGCGACCACCGGGCAGTTGTAGTGGTTATCGCCCAGACCCTCGTCGAAGTTATAGGTCAGGCAGGGGTAGAAGATGGCGTCCAGCTTCATCTGGCTCAGGGCCTTGATGTGGCCGTGGCTGAGCTTGGCCGGGAAGCAGGCGGTATCGCTGGGGATGGTAGCCTGACCGGCCAGATACAGCCCCCGGCTGGACACCGGGCTGGTGTGGACGGCAAAGCCGAGCTTGGTCCAGAAGGCGTGCCAGAAGGGCAGCATCTCGTACATGTTCAGGCAGAGCGGGATGCCGATGGAGCCGCGCTTGCCGGGCACCGGCTTGTAACCGGCCAGAAGCTGCTGCTTGTAGGCGTACAGGTTCAGGCTGTCGTCCTCGCTCTTGCCGGTCACGGGCTTATCGCAGCGGTTACCGGAGATGAACTTGCGGCCATCCGCGAAGGTGTTCACGGTGAGCTGGCAGTGGTTGCCGCAGCCGCCGCACTTGACGCTGACGACCTTCTGGTCGAAGTGTTCCAGCTCCTCTTGGTTCATCATCGAAGACGCAGTCCGGCCGCTCTTTTTGCTCTGGCGAAGGCCGAACAGGGCCGCGCCGTAAGCGCCCATCAGGCCCGCGATGTCGGGGCGGATGACCTCGACGCCCATTTCTTTTTCGAAGGCGCGGAGGACGGCCTCATTGTAGAAGGTGCCGCCCTGCACCACGATCTTCCGGCCCAGCTCTTCGGGGCTGGAAGCGCGGATGACCTTGTACAGCGCATTCTTGACGACGCTGATGGACAGGCCGGCGGAGATGTTCTGGATGGATGCGCCATCCTTCTGCGCCTGCTTGACCGAGCTGTTCATGAAGACAGTGCAGCGGCTGCCCAGATCCACAGGGCGGTCCGCAAACAGGCCCAGCGCCGCGAACTCCTTGACGTCGTAGCCCAGCGCCTGTGCGAAGGTCTGCAAGAAGCTGCCGCAGCCGGAGGAGCACGCCTCGTTCAGGAAGATGTTGCTGATGGCCCCATCCTCGATCTTGAAGCACTTCATATCCTGTCCGCCGATGTCGATGATGAAATCGACGTCCGGCATGAAGTATTTGGCGGCGGTGAAGTGGGCCACCGTCTCCACCAGACCGTAATCGCAGCGGAAGGCATTCTTGACCAGCTCCTCGCCGTAGCCGGTGGTGGTCACGCTGGCCACCTGAAGACCGGGATGCTCCTTGTAGATCTTGACCAGCTGTTCCCGGATCAGGGGCAGCGGGTTGCCGAGGTTCGGCTGATAGTTGGTGTACAGGATCTGGCTCTTTTCGTCCACGACCACCAGCTTGACGGTGGTGGAACCGGAGTCGATGCCGATATGGACCGGGCCGCACTGTGCGCTGAAGGGCACATGCGGCACGCTGTGGGACATATGGCGGGCGTGGAACGCCTCATACTCCTCCTTGGTGGCAAAGAGCGGCGGCTCGCTGGCGTAGGTGGCGGTGGCGGAATACTCATCCAGCGCCTTGGCCACGTCAGAAAGGCTGAACGCCTTGTCCGCGTAGAGGGCAGCGCCCAGCGCCACATAGAGCAGACTGTTCTCCGGGCAGGTACCGGTAACGCCCAGCGCCTCGTCGAAGCTCTTGCGCAGCACGGTGCTGAAGGTCAGCGGGCCGCCCAAATAGAGGATATTGCCCTTGATGGGGCGGCCCTGTGCCAGACCGGCGATGGTCTGGTTGACCACGGCCTTATAGATGCTGGCCGCGATGTCCTCCGTGCGGGCGCCCTGATTGATGAGGGGCTGGACGTCGCTCTTGGCGAAAACGCCGCAGCGGGAAGCGATGGTGTAGGTGCGCTCGGCCTTTTCGGCGGCCTTGTTCATCTCATCGGCGCTCATCTTCAGCAGGGTGGCCATCTGGTCGATGAAGGCGCCGGTACCACCGGCGCAGCTGCCGTTCATCCGAACTTCGGTGCCGTTGGTCAGGAAGAGGATCTTTGCATCCTCACCGCCCAGCTCGATGACACAATCCGTTGCCGGAACGAACTGCTTGACCGCCACGCGGGTGGAGAACACCTCCTGCACGAAGGGCACGCCGCAGCTATCGGCCAGACCCATGCCCGCCGAGCCGGAGATGCTCAGCAGGGCTTTCTGCCCATGCAGCTGCTCGTCGTCGATGCGGCGCAGCAGCTCCTGCGCCTTTTCCAGAATGTGACTATAATGGCGCTCATATGTCGAATATAAAATCGCATCGTGTTCATCCAGCACCACGCATTTGATGGTGGTGCTGCCGATGTCAAGACCTACTCTCACGTTTCTCTTTCCTCCTGAAAGACGATTCCTACCAGTTTTTATGCAGCAGACGTTTCGTCTGATCTTTGCTAAAAATTAGTTCGTTAGCGAATCATTCATTCGGTTCGCATACAATTGTATTATAACCAAAACCGTCGGAACAATCAATTAGCATGTCCCATTTTACACGCAAAAAATAGTATTTTCCGCTCATAAAGTTAAACATTTTGTTAATTTCACAGAACTTGCGGCATCTTTTTCCAGCAAAATAACTAAGATTCTTTACTCTGTGTGTTTTTTGCCCCGGACAAAAACTCCCCCGCAAGCGGGTGCTTGCGAGGGAGCTGCGGTTTTGGTTGGTTTTGCTGCAGGTATGAAAATGCGGTTCAATCCGACAGCGGTGTTTTGCGGGTGAGCAGATAGAGTTCCCGGCGGAGCTGGTGCTGCAATGCGGTGGGGGTCCTGTCGGCGGAGGAGCGGAACTCGACCGTCGCTTCGATGGGGACGGGCCGGGCGGGCAGCGGGAGCTTCAGCTCCGCGCGGGCCCCCTGCGGGCTGCGGGGCAGAAGCGCAAGCTCCCAGCCCAGTTGGCGGCAGTACCGGCGGCAGAGCAGCAGCCCCGCCTGTGCCCCGCCCAGAAAGCGGCGGCGGTTTTCCAGCCAGCTTTCGCCCTCCGGCAAACCACAGCCGTCATCCTCCACGAAGAGGGTGACGTCCTGCTCCGTCCTTCGCAGCCCCACGGTGATGCTGCCGCCGGGGGCGACGGCATGGAGGGCGTTGGAAAGCAGATGGAAGCAGATCTGCTCCGCCATGGCCCGGTCGCCCCAGACGAGGCACTGGGTCAGGCCGCCGCAGTCCGCCCGGAGGGTCGTGCCGCACTGAGCCTTGATCTCCTCCCCCATCCGGGCCATCTGGCTGACCAGTTGGCAGAGGTCCAGCGGGAGCTTGTGCAGCGGCTGCTCCGGGGCGGAAAGCTCCATCACTTCCCGGAACGTCCGTTCCAGCCGGGCCGACTCCACAGCCATGTCGTCCAGCGCCTGTGCGGCGCGGGAGTCGGCGGCCGGGGCAAGGTGCATCTGCAAATACTCCCGGTTCTGGTCCATCAGGCGCAGCGAGTGCAGAAATGCCGTTTCCAACTGTTTTTGCGGAAATTCCGCTTCTCCCTGCCCCTGCCTGACCATAGTGCCGACCTCCTTACAGATGCTCCCGTTTCACGATGCCCTGCCGCAGCACGGTCCGCTGCAGCGAGTAGATCAATTTTCCCGTCGTGATCTTCATCCCGGTGAGGCTGTTTTCGGCCTTGTAGCGCTCCCAACCGGAGGGGGCCCGCGTTTCGAGCCCGTCGATCATGCGCCGCAAGCCGCTGTCCACAGCGGCCACCGTGATATGATATTCATCCGCGACGCCCCGTAAGATTTCTTTGCGGAGCGCCAGCTTTCCATCGGCTGAACAGGCGATCTGTAACGCCAGCGTCAGATATTCGCAATTGGTGTTTGGCTGCGGGATGCCCCACTGCTCGTACAGTTGGATGCAGAAGCGCTCGATCCGGGTGGAGTTCTGGCCGGGGACCCCCAAAAGCCCCCGCATCAGGTCCTGCAGATGACCGTGTTCGATGCAGAACATCTTCCGGCTGCGCTTCAGGCAGGATGTGGTGTGATCGTCGTACCAGCCATCCCCCTGCAAAAGCAGCGCCGGGCGGTTGGGCAGTTGGTTCAGCCGCTCGATGAACGTCAGGCTGTCCATATCCTCCAACTGACCGCTCAGTACCAGCACATCGAAGCACCACGCTTTCCGCAGCGCTTCCAGCACCGGTTCCCCGCTTTGGAAACAAGTGCACGAGATCGTCCGGCTTTGCTCCTCCAGATAAAATTTCCGGACCCGGAGTTCCCGTTCGTCGTAGCTCATCAGTGCGACGCGCATGCCCGCCGCCTCCCGTTCACTGCTCACGCGCGGTGCCTCCTCTCGGTGCGGCCGCCAGCGCCGGGAGATGATCCGCAATCACATCGTCCCAATGCTCCGGCTGCACGGCATTTTCATAGAGATACTGCAGCAGCCGATACCCCTTTTTCGGGTCCAGCGGAACCAACATGCTGACCCGCTGTTCCTGCGCTCCCTGCCGGGCCAGTGTCAGTTGACAATTGCCCTCGGCGGCCGCATCCAGCGAGTAGACCAGCGTATACGCGGTCTGATAGCCCTTGATCGACGAAAACTGCCGAATCAACGGGGCATATGCTCGTTCCATAAAAGATTCCTCCTTGCTGCGTTCCTTCCTGCACCTTATTAGATACAGGTTTTCATTCTTATTTTATAGAGCAGACAAGAAAGATTCAATCCCCTAAAAAGCGTTAAAATGTGTCGTTTTGCCCCAGATTTTCGCCTTGTTTTTCACGTTTCAGCGTACTTCGACAAAGAAAAGCCGATGGAAAAGCCTTTCGTACTTTCAGAATACCATCTTTTCGCTGCAATTGCAAGAGGGAGTTATTTCTTTGTCCATCGTCGAAAAATTCTTTCATTGTGTCAAACTTTCCCAACCGGAAATGGAACAAGAAGCAACGATTTGTTCACATTCGTCTGATAGAATAGAGTGATTTATCTTCAGCGTTTACAGAAAGGCAGAATCCATGCTTCAACTCAAAAAGATCCACAAGGAGTACAAGACCGGCGATCTTGTGCAGACGGCCCTTGACAAGGTCAGTTTGAACCTTCGCGACAGCGAATTCGTCGCCATCCTCGGCCCCAGCGGCTCCGGCAAGACCACGCTGCTGAACATCATCGGCGGCTTGGACCGCTACGACAGCGGCGACCTCATCATCAACGGCATCTCCACCAAAAAGTACACCGACCGCGACTGGGACTCCTACCGCAACCACACCGTCGGCTTCGTGTTCCAGAGCTACAACCTCATCCCGCATCAGACGGTGCTGGCCAATGTGGAGCTGGCCCTGACCATCTCCGGCGTTTCGGGAGCCGAGCGGCGCCGCCGGGCCGCCGAGGCGCTCCAAAAGGTCGGCCTCGGCAACCAGCTCCACAAGCACCCCACCGAGATGTCCGGCGGCCAGATGCAGCGCGTGGCCATCGCCCGCGCCCTCGTCAACAACCCCGACATCCTGCTGGCCGACGAGCCCACCGGCGCGCTGGACAGTGAGACGAGCATTCAGGTCATGGAGTTGCTGAAGGAAGTGGCCAAGGACCGCCTCGTGGTCATGGTCACCCACAACCCGGAATTGGCCCAGCAGTACGCCACCCGCATCGTCAACCTAAAGGACGGCGTCATCCTCTCCGACACCGCCCCCTATGAGCCGGACACCTCCAAGCTGTCCCCGCCGGTGCATAAGAGCATGGGCCGCTCGTCCATGTCGCCCCTCACCTCACTGGGCCTGAGCTTCAACAACCTTCTGACCAAAAAGGCACGCACCCTGCTCACAGCCTTTGCCGGTTCCATCGGCATCATCGGCATCGCCCTCATCATCTCGCTGTCGGCGGGCGTCAACCAGTATATCGACGACACCGAAAAGTCCACCCTGTCCGAATACCCGCTGCAAATTTTGAGCAGCGGCATGGACCTGACTTCCCTGTTCACCTCCGGCGCGCCGAGTTCCAGCTCCAGCACCACCACGGAGGAGGGCATGGTCCCGGTGCGGCAGCTCATCACCCAGATGGTCGCGGGCATCACCTCCAACGACCTGAAGTCCCTCAAGGCCTATCTGGAAAGCAGCGACTGCACCATCGCGGAGGATGCCACCTCCATCGAGTATTCTTATAATGTGCAGCCCCAGATCTACCGGGAGAACGCCGACGGCACCGTTCGTCAGGTGAACCCGGACTCCTCCCTCGCCTCGCTGGGCATCAGCTCCACCAGTTCCTCCAACGACATGATGTCCTCCATGATGAACACCAGCGTCTTCTACCAGCTGCCGGAGAGCGCGGAGCTCTATAACTCCCAGTACGAAGTCAAGGCGGGCCACTGGCCGGAGAACTACAACGAGTGCGTGGCGGTCCTCGGCGCGGACGGCACCATCACCGATTACGCGTTGTATGCCCTCGGTCTGCGGGACAACGCCGAACTGGACAAGATGATCAAGCAGTTTGCCCAGAACCAGAACGTCGATGTCCCCTCGGACTTCAAAACGTACCGATACGATGACTTTATCGGCATTGAGTTCAAGCTTGTGAACAGCGCCGACCGCTATCTGCGGGACGACGAGCACAACGCTTGGGTGGACAAGTCCGACGACAAGGACTTCCTGAAAGGCCTCGTCGCTTCCGGCGAGTCCCTCACCGTCGTGGGTGTTGTCCAGCCGAAGGAAGATGCCTCCGCGGCCATGCTTTCTTCCGGCATCGCCTACCCCGCTTCCCTGACCCAGCACGTCATCGCCAGCGCCGCCGATTCCCAACTCGTGAAGGATCAGCTGGCCAACCCCTCCATCAATGTGATGAACGGTGAGCCCTTCGGCACCGAAAAGGCTTCCGCCTTTGATATGGCCTCCCTGTTCAGCATCGATACCGACCAGCTCAAGAGCGCCTTCCAATTCGACACCAGCAAGCTGAACTTTGACCTGAGCGGTGCGTTTGACCTCGACAACGGGTCGGTGGATTTCAGCCAGCTTCTGAACCCCGACGACTTCCAGCTCGACATGGACCTGACCGAAATGCCCGACATGGACATGAGCGCCCTGACCGAGATCTTCGCCAACATGGACCTTTCCATTTCGGAGGATAAGATTCAGGAGCTTGCCCACAAAGTCCTCGTAGGCTACAAGGATTACGTCATTGGCAACGGCATCCTGAACCTGAACAAGATCAGCTTCTCCCAGTACCTCAAGAGCGACGCCTTCAAGACCCTGATGAACGGTGCCATGAGCGATCTGTTCGATCAGGACGAGCTGCAGGCGCAGTTCTCGGAGGCCATGCAGAAGTCCATGTCCACCATTATGGAAAGCTATTCGTCCCAGATCACCGAGACGCTGCAGACCCAGCTCGGTGCCGCCATGCAGACGGCCATGACGCAGGTGATGGCACAGATGGGCCAGAACCTCCAGAGCCAGATGCAGCAGAGCTTCGCCCAACTGGGCAGCCAGATGGAAAGCGCCCTTAAGATCGACGCTGAGGCCTTCCAGAATGCCATCAAGGTGAACATGACCGAGGACGACCTGACCGACCTGATGAAGTCGGCCATGCTCTCCTCCGACGCCACTTACGACAGCAACCTGCAGACGCTGGGCTACGCCGACCTCGACGACCCCAGCCAGATCAAGATCTACCCGCAGAACTTCGACCACAAGGCCAGCGTCGTGGCCAAGCTCGACGCCTACAACGACAACATGAAGGCGCAGGGCGCTGAGGATAAGGTCATCCAGTACACCGACGTCGTCGGCACCCTGATGACCTCCGTGACCGAGATCATCAACATGATCTCCAACATGCTGGTGGCCTTCGTCTCCATTTCGCTGGTGGTCTCCTCCATCATGATCGGCGTCATCACTTATATCAGCGTCCTCGAACGCCGCAAGGAGATCGGCATCCTGCGCGCCATCGGTGCGTCCAAGCGGAACATCTCCGAGGTGTTCAACGCCGAGACCTTCATCATCGGCCTGTGCTCCGGCGTGATGGGCATCATCCTGAGCGAGATCCTGCTCATCCCCGGCAACATGATCATCCAGAAAGTTTCCAACGGCACCAACGTGGTGGCCCGTCTGCCGCTGAGCGCAGCCCTCGTGCTGATCGTTCTCGCCACCGTGCTCACCATCCTCGGCGGCTTCATCCCCGCCAAGGGTGCCTCCAAGTCCGACCCCGTCAAGGCCCTGCGGTCGGAGTGATCTCTCCCTCAGATCCAAAAAAATCCCCGCTGGCAGGCCGCCAGCGGGGATTTTTCATTCTCGTGATTACCACAGGGTCTCGTCGGTTTCGTCCGCGCCGACGGTCGCAGCCGCCTTGGCGCGGCGGAACATGCTCTCGACCACCGCGCAGTACTTATCGGCCAAGCAGACGATGACCGCCTCGCGGCAGGTGGGCACATGCCGGAAGGTCAGCGGCCACATGTGGCTCTGGATGATGTTCTGCTCCTTCTTGGTGATTTGGAAGTAGCGCTTCGCGTTCACACAAGCGGAACCGGGGTGGGAAAAGCCGTGCATCTCGAACAGGCGGCGCAGCCCGTGGAAGCTGCTGGTCTTGTGCCAATCATACAGATAGAAGTCATGCAGAAAGCCGCCCACCGCCAGCGCCGTCTCATCCGCGCCCAGATGAAAGCGGCGGTTGATCCAAAAGCTGACCAGCACCACATTCTTGCAGTGCTGATAGGTGGTCACATCGCCGTGCTGGATGAACTCCCGCATTTCCTGCACCTTGGGGTGCTGGTCGTATTTTTCGAGGATGGCGTAAAGCTGCTCCCGTTCGATCTGAGAAAGCTGCATCGCTTGGGTTCCCTTTCCTTATTTCAAAAATATCAAGAACGAAGCTGCACCGGGTTTGAGCTGCCGAAGTTTTCGGCCACGGTGGGGGTCGAGCGCTTCAGGCTCATATCCACGAGGTACTGCTTGCTGCCGTCGCCCATAGTATCCAGCTCTGCCAGCTTTGCGTTGGCGGACTCCACATCCGGATACCACTGGATCAGGAAGAAGTTTTCCTCTTCCACACCGTAATAGAGCCACTGACCGTCCGCGCGGAGCAGATCGTCCAGATGATCCACCTCTTCGCCGTCCGGCAAACCGAGGCCCTCCTCGGCGTAGAGGTTTTCCGGCTCCACCTGAAGCACCTCGATTACCTGAATGGCGCTCTGAAGATATTCGTCCTGCGAGATGCTCTTGTCGGAGAGCTCCCAGCCGGTCAGAAAGGCCTGCATCAGCAGGTCCTTGACCGAAATTTCCGGCCGCATTGCCATATGTATTCCCTCTTCTCTTCCGGGGGTGTGCCCCGGCGTTCGTTTTCGCTGAACCAGTATACGCTAATTTTTGTTGCAGGTCAACTATTTTTTCATGAAATTTTTGTAGACACGCACAAAACCATTTTATGCCAGATAAAAATCGAAGGTGTCGTTCAGCCACTCCACAGCCAGCTGCACCCAGTGGGCGCGGTGGACGCTGGCAGCATCGACCTCGGCGGTGGAGATGCTGGTGCCGTGGACGCCCTTTTCGAACAGATGTACTTCGCAGGGGACCCGGTTCTTCCGCAGCGCTGCGAGCAGCAGCAGAGTGTTCTCCACGGGAACAGTGGCGTCCTCCATCGTGTGCCAGACAAAGACGGGCGGGGTGTCCGGTGTGATCTTATCTTCCAGCGTGAATTTCTGGTGGTCCGCCGGGTCCTCGCTGCCGGACAGCCGGACAAAGCTGCCCCGGTGAGCGTGCTCTCCCGCCGTGACCACCGGGTAAGCCAGCAGCACCGCATTGGGCCGCTGCTGGGCCGCTGCCTCACCGCCGGGCAGGTCCAGCACAGCCCCGGACAGGGCCAGATGCCCGCCCGCCGAAAAGCCGCAGACCGCGATCTGTTCCGGCAGGACGCCCCACGCCTCCGCATGTTCCCGCAGCAGCGCAAGCGCCGCGCTGAGCTGGCGCAGCGGCTGGTAATTCCGTGCGCCCTCGCCGACGCTGTAGGTCAGCACGGCGGCGTGGTACCCCGCTGCCGCAAACTGCAAAGCCACCGGGTCCGCCTCGCGGGCGCTGACATGCTCGTACCCGCCGCCCGGCACCACCAGCACCAGCGGCCGCCGCAGCGCGTTCGGCATCGCCGGGGCCGGGGTGCGCAGATATACGTCCAGCTCTCCCCCGCCGAGGAGAGGGTAAGTCTTAAACTGCATTGGGGTCATCCTTTCCGGTTTGGTTTCCGAATCATTATAATAAGTTTGCAGGAAAATGTAAAGGCAGCAGTTGACAAACCACGCTGCGTCGCATATAATAGAGGTGGACAAAGTTTACCGCTGACCAATATGCGGTATAAAAATGGTTGGGTCGTAAGTTTTACCGCTGACCGGTATGCGGTATAAAAATAGTCGGGTCGTAAGTTGATACCCCTGCCAGTTCGGTGGGGGTATTCTTGTATCTGCTGTAAATGAGGATCACGATGAAAAAAACCGGATTCTATATCATCAAAGATGATTTTTTCGCTGAGGTGAACGATCCCTATCTGAAGGGAAACAAAGAACAAAATCGCCCCCATTACTATTGCTTTGAGGATTCTGAAAACGGGATTTATTGGATGATCCCGCTTTCCAGCCGGATCGATAAATATCAGCGCATCATTGATAAGCGATTGGCGGCCGGAAAGCCTTGTGATACGCTCTATATCGTGGAATTGGACAACAACCGCAAAAATGTTTTCCTGATTCAAGATATTTTTCCGATCACCGCAGATTACATTGAGCGCGAATACACGATTGCCGGAAACCCCATGATGCTGACCAGCGAGCATGTTGCACGGGAAATCGAAAAGCGTGCCCGGCGCGTTGTCGGTTTGCTCAAACGCGGCATCAAGTTCACGCCAACGCAGCCTGATATTGCTGCGATCTTAGCATTTTTGAAGGCACGGCAGGATTCCTGACTTCCAACTCCGTGCAGTTTCACCGAACGCGCACAGCGTCCGGTGATTTTTGTTTTCGAAACATTTCTGAACTTTTTATGAAACCCCTTGATTTTTGGTGTGAAGCGGTGTATATTAGCACTCGAAAGTTATGAGTGCTAAGCAGTCATTCCGAAACTCCGGCTCCTTGGCGCCAAATCTGAACAAAAGAGGTTTTGCATTATGGCGAAAAAAGAATTTCAGGCGGAAAGCAAAAAGCTGATGGATATGATGATCAACTCCATCTATACCAATAAGGAAATTTTCCTGCGGGAGCTGATCTCCAACGCTTCGGACGCCATCGACAAGCTGTACTATAAGAGCCTGACCGACACTTCCGTCGGCATGAACAAAGGCGATTTCCGCATCCTGCTCACCCGTGATAAGGACAACCGCACCCTGACCATCTCCGATAACGGCATCGGCATGACCAAGGAGGAGCTGGAATCCAACCTCGGCACCATCGCCCACTCCGGTTCGCTGGACTTCAAGAAGGAGAACAAGGACGAGAACATTGACATCATCGGCCAGTTCGGCGTCGGCTTCTACTCCGCTTTCATGGTGGCCGACAAGGTCACCGTCATCTCCAAAGCCTATGGCTCCGACGAGGCTTGGCAGTGGGAGTCCAGCGGTGCTGACGGCTACGAGCTGAACCCCACCGAGAAGGACACCGCGGGCACCGAAATCATCCTGCACATCAAGCCCAGCACCGACACCGACAACTACGAGAACTTCCTCGACGAGTATGGTATCGTGGCCATCGTCAAGAAGTACAGCGACTATGTGCGTTATCCCATCCAGATGGAGCGTGAGAAGAGCCGCCAGAAGCCCGAACCGGATCCCAAGCCCGAGGACTACAAGCCGGAGTGGGAGACCTACACCGAGCTGGAGACCCTGAACAGCATGGTGCCCATCTGGAAGAAGCAGAAGAGCGAGGTCACCGACGAGGAGTACGCCAACTTCTATAAGGACAAGTTCAACGATTACTCCGACCCCGCCCGCGTCATCGTCAGCCGCACCGAGGGCACCGCGAACTACAACGCCCTGCTCTTCGTGCCCAGCCACCGTCCCTACGACTTTTATACCAAGGATTACGAAAAGGGTCTGGCCCTGTATGCCTCCGGCGTGCTCATCATGGAAAAGTGCGGCGACCTGCTGCCCGATTACTTCAGCTTCGTCAAGGGCGTCGTGGACAGTCAGGACCTGAGCCTGAACATCAGCCGTGAGATGCTCCAGAAGGACAACCAACTCAAGCTGATCCACAACGCACTGGAAAAGAAGATCAAGAACGAACTCCACGCCATGCTGGCCAATGACCGTGAGAAGTACGAGGCCTTCTGGAAGGAGTTCGGCCGCCAGATCAAGTTCGGCGCTTACTCCGATTACGGGATGCACGCCGAGCTGCTGCGCGACCTGCTGCTGTTCTGGTCCGCCAAGGAGCAGAAGATGGTCACCCTGCAGGAGTACGTGGACAAGATGCCCGCTGAGCAGAAGTACATCTACTTTGCCGCCGGCGACTCCACCGACCGTCTGGCAAAGCTGCCCGCCGCCGAGCTGGTCATGGACAAGGGCTACGATGTCCTGCTGCTGACCGAAGATGTGGACGAGTTCTGCCTCCAGATCATGCGCACCTATCCCCGCAAGGATGCCGAGGGCAAGGACGGCACCGTGGAGTTCAAGAACGTCAACAGCGGCGACCTTGGCCTTGAGACCGAGGACGAGAAGAAGGCCGCCGAAGATGCCACCGCCGAGAACAAGCCCCTGTTCGACGCCATGAAGGACGCACTGGACGGCAAGGTCAAGGAGGTCAAGGTCTCCACCCGCCTGAAGGAGCACCCGGTCTGCCTGTCTTCCGACGGCCCCCTCTCCATCGAGATGGAGAAGGTCCTCTCCAAGCAGCCCGGCAGCGAGGGCGTCAAGAGCGACAAGGTTCTGGAACTGAACATCAACCACCCCGTCTTCGCGGTGCTGAAAGCCGCGCAGGAAGCGGGCGACACCGACAAGGTGAAAAAGTACAGCGCCCTGCTCTACGCACAGGCTCAGCTCATTGAGGGTCTGCCCGTGGATGATCCCGCCGCCTACGCTGAAGCTGTTTGCAGCCTGATGAAATAAGGCTTTTACTCCCCTATTTACTCCCAAAGAAAATATCTCTTAACAAAAGAGCCGCGTTCCGCTATAATAAAGTGGAACACGGTTCTTTTTATTTAGGAGGATTTTGCCCCATGGAGCCAAGACGCAGCAAACATTATCTCGCCCGCATCCCCACCATCGCCCTTCTGGTGCTTTTCGCCATGTCGCCGGAACTGAGCATCCTGTTCTTCATCCTGCGCGCCATCGATCGGGACGCGCTGAAAAAAGAGCAGGAAAACGCCGACTACGCCAGCGATTTCCGGGCCGAGGACACCCGCGCGGACCAGAGCGCCCGCCCCGTCGGCTGCGACGACGAGACCGTTTACGGCCACGACATCCCCACCGCCGAGCAGAAGAACGCGAAAAAGTGGCACAAGAACCTAACCGCCCTCTGCACGGTGTTCGGTGCCATCTTCCTTGTGGCAGGCCTTGCCGGGCTGGGGGACATCATCGACTTGTGGGGCTACTGGTTCGACTGGGGCGAGTTCATCACAGCGCTGACCCAGATCCTCGGCGGCGGCGCGGCGCTGGGCATGGGGCTGCGGATGCGCAATGCCTGCAAGCTGGAACGCAAACTGGATAAGATCGTCGGTGACCGGAGCAATATCCCGCTGGACGAGCTCTTCGCCGCAGCGGGCATCGACTCCGCCAAGGGCATCTCGGTGGTGGAGCGGGCCATCGACCACGGCTATTTCGGAGCCGATGCCTACATCGACCACCGCACCGGCACCCTCATCGTGCGGGGCGCAGCACCCCAGCCGCCCCAGACAGAGGAAGAACCCAAGGCGGAGCCCGCCCCGGAAGACCTCTATGCTTCCCTGCAAGCCCAGCTCCGGAAGGCCAACGAGGCCATCCCCGATCCGGTGATGACGGCTAAGATCTCCCGCTTGGAGGAGGTCAGCGCCCGCATCTTTGCGCTGGCGAAGAAGGACCCCGGCAAAAAGGCCCAGCTGCAAAAGTTCATGGACTACTATCTGCCCACGGCCCTCAAGCTGCTGAACACCTACGCCCAGCTCTCGGCGCAGGATGTGCAGGGCGAGAACATCTCCGAGGCCAAGCAGAGCATCGAGCGCTCCATGGACCTGCTGATCACGGCTTTCGAAAACCAGTTGGACAAGCTGTTCCAGTCCGACGCGCTGGACGTCTCCGCCGATGTGGCCGCGCTGGAGGGGATGCTCAACCTCGACGGGCTGGCCGCCAGCGATTTCAAGCCCGGAAACGCAAGTTAAGGCTTCATCGAGAGGCAACAATAATACATGGTCTTTTCCGCAGAGATTCTTTATTATTAGGGTAAGAGAAACCGGAGCAGCACTTGCCCCGGTTTGGGAATATTGATCGCTCAGAGGAGGAACTTCACCATGATGAGATCCGTTTCTGTCTGGAAGCAGGAGCTGGCCGACGGCACCCACACCAGCCGTCTGGCTGCGCTGTACTGCTGCGCCCCCGAACAAACGCCCACACAGGCTGCCCGCTATGCCGCCGTGCTGGACGGGCTGGAAACCACCTTTGGCTCCCACACCGAGGCCGGGCTGTACAGTGCCCCCGGCCGCACTGAGATCGGCGGCAACCACACCGACCACCAGCACGGCCGGGTGCTGGCGGGCAGCGTCAACATTGATATGATCGCTGCTGCCGCCCCCAACAGCCTGAACCAGCTCCGCGTCCAGAGCGAGGGGTACGACCTGTGTGTCATCGATCTTTCGAACCTTGCCGCCCGCAAGGAGGAAGAGAACACCACCATGGCCCTGCTACGCGGCGAGTGCGAAGCGTTCCGCCAGCGGGGAGCCAAGCTCTCCGGCCTTGACGTGTATATCTCCTCCAACGTGCCCAAGGGCAGCGGCGTCTCGTCCTCGGCGGCGTTCGAGGTGCTGATCGGCGTCATCCTCAACGACTGCTTCATGGCCGAAAAGGTCTCCCCCATCGCCATCGCGCAGATCGGCCAGTGGGCAGAGAATGTTTACTTTGGCAAACCCTGCGGCCTGATGGACCAGATGGCCTCCAGCGTCGGCAACATTATCACCATTGACTTTGCGGACCCTGCCCACCCCGCCGTCGAGCCGGTGCAGGTCGATTTCTCCAAGGCGGGCCTCGCGCTCTGCATTCTGGATTCCGGTGCCGACCACGCCGACCTGACCGACGAGTATGCCGCCATCCCCAGCGAGTGCCGTGCCGTGGCCGCTGTCTGCGGCGGCGAGGTGCTGCGGGATGTTCCCTTTGAGACCTTCCTCGCAAAGCTCCCGGAGTGCCGCAAGCAGTGCGGCGACCGCGCCGTGCTCCGCGCCTTCCACATCTACGCCGACAACGAGCGGGTGGCAAAACAGGTGGCCGCCCTCCGCGCGGACGATTTCGATACCTTCCTGCAGCTGGTCACCGAGTCCGGCCTGAGCAGCTGGGAGTACCTGCAGAACGTCATCCCCGCCGGGTACAAGGAGCATCAGGAGGTGGCTGTGACCATCGCCGCTGCCAAGCACTTCCTGCGCGGCAAGGGTGCCGTCCGCGTCCACGGCGGCGGTTTTGCGGGCACCGTACAGGCCTTTGTGCCGGTGGAAGAGCTGGCCCAGTTCAAGGAGCAGATGGAGGCCATCCTCGGCGCGGGCCGCTGCCATGTCCTCTCCATCCGCCCGGAAGGAGGCGCTGTCCTGTGATCTCCACTGCCATCCAACAGCTCGTCAATTACGGTCTGGACACCGGCCTCATCCTGCCGGACGATGAGATCTACATCCGCAACCAGCTGCTCATGACCATGCAGCTGGACAGCTTCACCGAGCCGGAGGGCGAGGTCTGCTACACCGACCTCGAAGCCATCCTGAAAACGCTGGTGGACGATGCGGTGGCCCGCGGCGTGTGCGAGGACAACTCCACCGCCCGCGACCTCTTCGACACCAAGCTCATGGGCGTGCTGACCCCGCGCCCCTCCATCGTCCGCGCCAACTTTGAGGAGCGGTACGAGACCGAAGGTCCCGAAGCGGCGACCAACTGGTTCTACAAGTTCAGTCAGGACACCGATTACATCCGCCGCTACCGCATCAAGCGGGATCTGAAGTGGGTCACCAAGACCCCCTACGGCGATCTGGATATCACCATCAACCTTTCCAAGCCGGAAAAAGACCCCAAGGCCATTGCCGCCGCTAAGCTGGCCCCCCAGAGCGCCTACCCCAAGTGCCAGCTCTGCGTGGAGAACGAGGGCTATGCGGGCCGGATGAACCACCCCGCCCGTGAGAACCACCGCATCATCCCGCTGACCATCAACGACAGCGCGTGGAATCTGCAGTACAGCCCCTATGTCTACTACAACGAGCACTGCATCGTCTTCAACAACCAGCACACCCCCATGAAGATCGAGCGGGCCACTTTCCGCAAGCTGCTGGACTTCGTGGCCCTCTTCCCCCACTATTTCGTGGGCAGCAACGCGGACCTGCCCATCGTGGGCGGCTCCATCCTGAGCCACGACCACTTCCAAGGCGGCCACTACGAGTTCGCCATGGCGAAGGCCCCCATCGAAAAGGCATGGGTCTTCCCCGGCTATGAGGATGTGGAAGCGGGCATCGTCCACTGGCCCATGAGCTGCATCCGCCTGACCTGTGCGGACGACAAGCGCCTTGTGGACTTGGCGGACAAGATCCTGACCGCATGGCGCGGCTACACCGACGAGAGCTGCTTCCTCTTCGCCGAGACCGACGGCGAGCCCCACAACACCATCACCCCCATCGCCCGGATGCGGGACGGCAGGTTCCAGCTCGACCTCGTGCTCCGCAACAACATCACCACCCCGGAGCACCCGCTGGGCGTCTATCACCCCCACGCCAAGCTCCACCACATCAAGAAAGAGAACATCGGCCTCATCGAGGTCATGGGTCTGGCCGTTCTGCCCAGCCGCCTGAAGCAGGAGCTGTTTGATCTGGCCGACGCGCTGGTGGCCCGCGTGCCCACCGCCGAGTACCCCGAAGCGCTGCAGAAGCACGCCGCATGGGCCGAGGAGATCCTTGCCAAGCACCCCGACCTGAACGGCGACAACGTCCACCTCATCCTGCAGGACGAGGTCGGCCATGTCTTCGCCGAGGTTCTGGCAGATGCCGGTGTCTATAAACTGGACGAAGCCGGACGCGCTGGCTTTGTGCGGTTCCTCGCTTCCGTAAACTAAGCTTTTTTCGCAATGCAAAACCCGTCAGCAGTTCCTGTTGGCGGGTTTTATTAAACCAATCGCAGGGCAGTGGGTATTCTCCCGCGCAAGTGAGACGGGGATTCCATACCCCGCCCTATTGCCTACGGCAACAGGGTCCCACCCGTCGGACACTTGCTTGGGAAAACACCCACCGTCCTGCTGACGAACGTGCATCTTGAAACGATTGGAGAACGCTATGTCGTATACCCTCGAAGTTTGTGTTGACAGCACCGCCAGCGCCCTTGCGGCGAAGGAGGGCGGGGCCGACCGGCTGGAACTCTGCGCCGACCTCATCGTAGGCGGCACCACCCCCAGCCTTGCGCTGGTGCGGCAGGTGAAGGAGACCACCGGCCTCCCGGTCCGCGCCCTGCTCCGCCCCCGCTTCGGCGATTTCTGCTACGACCGCTGGGAGCTGGCGCAGATGGCTGTTTCCGCCGCAGAGCTGGTGGCTGCCGGGGCCGACGGCATCGTGACCGGCGTGCTGACCCCGGACGGCGCACTGGATGTGGAAGCTCTGCGCCCCATCTACGACGCCGCCCGCGAAGCCGCAGCCAAGGCGAACCACCCCGTCGCCCTCACCCTCCACCGCGCCTTCGATGTCTGCCGTGACCCCTTCGCCGCGCTGGAAGCGGCCTGTGGGCTGGGCCTTTCCACCATCCTCACCAGCGGCCAAGCCGCCAGTGCCCCGCAGGGCGCTCCCCTGCTCCGGCAGCTCGTGGAGCGGGCGGCGGGCCGCATCGAGATTCTGGTGGGTGCGGGGGTCTCTCCGGCCAACCTCCCCGCCCTCACAAGGGAGACGGGCGCTTCCGCCTTCCACCTCTCCGGCAAGCAGGTGCTGGACAGCCGAATGACCTTCCGTCGGGAGGGCGTCCCCATGGGGCTGCCCGGTTTCTCGGAGTTCGAGCTCTGGCAGACCAGCGAGGACACCATCCGAAATGCCCGCACCGTTCTGGATACGCTGTAACAAACGATCCCGCCACATTCCATGGCGGGATCGTTTCGTTTATTCGTCCTGTTTTAAAGCTTCCTTGACCTCGACGTAGTACAGCCCCCCGCGGCTCTTTTGCAGCTCCTGCTCAAATTCCGCTTGGGTGTGGGTCTTCCGGTACTCTTTCAGCCGGTCGATCTCCGCCTGATGGCTGTACTCGCTTCGCCACTCGCCGACTTTCCAGCCCGGTTTCCGCTGGGGCATCGGAGTCAGGCTGGAAAGAAGCACCCGGTTCTTTTCCACGAACCGGATCAGGGTGTCGAGTTCTTCCCGCAAGAACGGAACGTTCTGCGTCGCCCGCTCTTCTTCCAGCTTTTGTTTCAGGTATATAAGCAGCTCTGTTTCATGCTCGGCGTAGCCGTCTTTGTCCGACCACTCGAACATGGAGCTTTCCATCCGTTCGCAATAGCGGTTCAGCACGATCGCTTCCATGGCATTTTGAAAGAACGTTCGGTAAAATGGGAGATGTTCCGGGTTTTCTTCTCCTTTCAGGGTGGCGAAGAAGTCCGCCATCAAGATCAGATCCTGCCCATTGGACCAATCGCAGTAGGAAAGGCATTCCAGCAGCACATCCGACACCGCCGGGGCCTCCTTTGCCCGATCCAGCTCGATCAGCAGTTCCAGCAGCTGCGTCTGCACCTTGTCATATTTCCCTGCACGGGCCATGGCGCGGAAGGAGCACGCCAGCGCATTGTCGCCCCACATCATCACGGTCGTGTTGTCCTTCGGGAAGCGGCCATGGATGCGGTCCAGTTGATACGCTTCCCAGCGGGCGGGCCACTCCTCTTTTTTCGCGTCATAGAAGACCTTGTGCAGCAGCCCGACCACCTCGTTTTCCTCGTCGGTCAGCTCCGAAAGGCCGTTGGCCATCACGTTCCAGACCAGATGGTCGATCTTTGCGTTGTGCATCTCGGTCTGCACTTTCTGCTTTCGGTTCCCCTCTTCATCCCCTCCCTGAAAGGGGATCTGATACCCCAGAAGCATCAGCAGCCAGAGGTGCTTGGAGTTTTCGCCCCGCCGCAGCACTTCTTCCAGCGCCGCGCGGCGCTGTTCCCGCGCTTCCGGTTCCTCCCGCCGCGGCTTGCGGTACCGGTCGGCCAGTTCCAGAAGGGTGCGCGGCCCCTCCTCGGTCTCAAATGCAAAAATTTTCAGCGGGCTGGTCTTGGTTTGCAGGGCCGCGTACTCCTCCCGAAAAAAGTGCTTGATGAGCAGCACCATCGCCACGGTCTCCGCATTTGTCTGCCGGGCGAACTCCTCGTTGGAGGTCAGCAGGACCTTGACCTCTTCCAGATAGAACTGCACCTTCCGGATCGAGACCAAGGACGTAAGGTCAAAGGAAGCCTTCGCATCCAGCCCCACCGCAGAGTTCAGCGTTTCGTAAGATGGGCGGGTCACGCCGATGAGGTTCAGCGCGTCTTTTTTCAGCGGCAGGGTATCCATCTCGAACCGATCCCAGAAATACCCCACCAGCGAGGCGAAGGAGATCGGCGTCAGGCCCACATTGAAGGGTACGTACTTTTCCAGATACTCCTTTTCCTGCAAGCGGCCCGGCAGAGCCTCCTTGTTGTACTGGAAGACCACATGCACCCGGTCCGAGGCCAGCTTCTCCGAGATGGCGAAGATCTTCTGGATGACTTCCTCGCTGCGGATGCGGTCGATGTCCTCAAAGTTCAGCAAAACCTTCTTGGGCAGCCGTTCCAGCTCCTGCTGCAGCGAGTCGAAGGCATCCGAAAAGCCGCTCTCCCCCGCGATGCCCCCCAGCTTTTCCAGCGCGCTGTTCTTGCCCAGCTGAGCCTTGAGGTAGTGGGCGTTTTCCGGGTAGATCTGGCCGCGCTCCAACACCTTTTCCAGCTCCCGGATGAGGAAGGCTTCGATCTGGTCCAGATCACAGGCCAGCAGGTCGATCTGAACGATCTCGAACTGCGCCTGAAGGTCGGACCGGAGATTTTCCCACAGAAAGCTTTTTCCGTTGCCCCATTTTGCGTGGATGCCCACGATCGGCAGATCCTGTATGTATTGGATGAGCCGCGCTTTATCCGGCACTTGTTCCTTGAACAGCGGCGGCTTCTCCCGTTTCGGGGCTGCATCCGCCCGGCAGCTCCACAGCAGCAGGCCCGCCCAGAGCAAAAAGTCCAGAAAGAGCAGGGCGTATTCCGACGCGGAGACCATCCGCAGCGGCCGATCTTGTAGCATAGTCCGCGCCAGCACAAAGCCGCCAAGGCAGCCGATGCCGCCCGCCATCACCCGGCCAAAGAACCGGGACGAAGCGTTCCAGTACAGCAGCCCCAGCGCACAGAGCCCTGCCGCCAGCAGCCCCAGCAGATGCACCAGCCGGAGGCCGGGCACCGCCGCGAAAACGACCAGAAAGGCCAGCACCGCCAGCACAAGCCGTTTTCCCTCCGCCAAAAGATAGCCTTTCATCCTGCATTCCTCCCGCTGAGATGAGAAATGTCCCGCCGTTTGGGCGGGACAGGTCGTGTAGAGATCGTCGATTTAGAGGATCGGGCTTTCCAGATTGCCGTTCTCCTGAATGTGGTGCTTTTCCACATAGCCGGTCAGCATCAAGGTCAGCGCGCCGTCGCCGGTGATGTTGCAGGCGGTGCCGAAGCTGTCCTGCAATGCAAAGATCGCCAGCATCAGAGCCGTGCCCGCATCGTCGAACATCAGCACGCCGGTAATCAGGCCCAGCGACGCCATGACCGTGCCGCCGGGGACGCCGGGGGCACCGATGGCGAAGATGCCCAGCAGCACGCAGAACAGGATCATCGTGCCGACACCGGGCAGCTCACCGTAGAGGATCTTCGAGATGGTCATGCAGAAGAACACCTCGGTCAGCACCGAGCCGCAGAGGTGGATGTTTGCGAACAGCGGGATGCCGAAGCTGACCATATCCTTGCGCAGCACCTTGCTCTTGCGGGCGCAGTCCAGCGCAACGGCCAGCGTCGCGGCGCTGGACATGGTGCCGACGGCGGTGAGGTAGGCCGGGCCGTAATGGCGGAGGACCTCCCACGGGTTCTTGCCGGAGTAGGCCCCGGCCAGCAGGTAGAGCACCGCCAGCCAGATATAGTGGCCCGCCATGACGATGAGGATGATCTGAATAAAGGCGGGGAGCTGGTGGGTGATCATCCCCTCATAGCTCAGGTTGCAGAAGGTGGCCGCAATGTAGAACGGCAGGATGGGGATGATGATCTTGCTGACGACGGACAGAACGATGTTCTGGAACTCGCCGAGGAGATCACAGGTCAGCTTGCTGTTGGTCCACGTTGCTGCCAGACCCACGAGGACGCTGAGCACCAGTGCGCTCATAACGCTCATGATCTGGGGGATGTTCAGCTCAAACACCACCTCCGGCAGCTCACGCAGACCGGCCACCTCGGTATCGATGGACAGATGCGGGATGAGCGCATAGCCCGCGCCGGTGCTCATGAAGGCCGCGCAGACCGACGAGGTGTAGGCGATGACGATGGCAACGCCCAGCAGCCGGGAGGCATTTTTGCCCAGCCGGGTGATGGACGGCGCGATGAAGCCGATGACGATCAGCGGCACACAGAACGTGATCAGCTGGCCCATGATGTATTGCAGCGTTACCACAACCTTCATGGCTCCCAGCGGGAAGACCTGCCCCAGCAGCACGCCGACAACGATGCCCAGCAACAGCCGGAACGGAAGACTGTTCAGTAGCTTTTTCATCTGGTTCCTCTCCTTATCCTATCCTGAAAACCCTGCTCAGACCTTGCGCCGCAGCAAGCTCATGGGGGGCAGCTCCGGGGTGGGGATGGTGTATTTTTCCATGGCGTGCGGGGTGGAGTCCACGCTCTCCCCTGCCTCGTTCTTGATCCACTCCGGGTGCAGCGGGATGCTGCGGCCGTCCGGGCAGAGAGCCTCCAAGGTATCGCCAAGGGTCCACTTGCCCCGCTGCTGGCAGCTGGCAATGCCATTTTCCCAGCCGTCCACGGTGCCCACGAACTCCCACTCGCGGATGTAGGTGGCGCTGTCGGTGGCCTGTCTGGCCTGTTCGCGGCCGAAGTAGAAGCCCGGCGAATAGTGGCGATGGCTGGTGCGGGTCAGCTCGGCCAGCACCTCGTCCGGCAGCTCGAAGTTGTCGTTGAGGGGGTCGGCAAGGTACTGATCCAGCGCCTTGCGGTAGGCCGCCGTGACGCTGGCCACATAGTAAAAGGTCTTGGCGCGGCCCTCGATCTTCAGGCTGTCCACGCCCGCCTTGCAGATGAGGTCGAGGAAGGGCGCGGTGCACAGATCGTTTGCGTTGAGGATGTAGCTGCCGTTCTCGTTCTCGCCGATCTCATAGAGCTGGCCGGGGCGGGTCTCCTCGCTCAGGTAGTATTTCCAGCGGCAGGGCTGGGCGCACTGGCCCCGGTTGGAGTCGCGGCCCGTCATGTAATTGGAGAGCAGACACCGGCCCGACACGCTCATGCACATGGCACCGTGGACAAAGGCTTCGATCTCCAGTTCCGGCGGGGTCTTGTCGCGGATGGTGGCGATGTCCTGCAGCGTCAGCTCACGGGCCAGCACCACACGCTTGGCGCCCATGTTGTAGGCAGCGCGGGCTGCGGCCCAGTTGGTGATGCCGGTCTGGGTGGACATGTGGATCTCGATGTCCGGGGCGAACTGCTTGCACGCTTCCATCACGCCGAGGTCCGCCACGATGAAGGCATCCACGCCCGCAGCGGCTGCATTTTTGATGGCCTCCGGCAAACGGTCTGCCTCCTTGTTGGTGGGCAGGGTGTTCATGGTCAGGTAGACCTTACGGCCGCGGGCATGGGCATAGATGACGCCCTCGGTGAGCTGCTCCGGCGTGAAGTTGGCCGGGGCAGAGCGCATCCCAAATTCGGGCAAGCTGCAATACACGGCATCCGCGCCGTAGTTGATGGCGTAGCGGAGGCGTTCCAGATCGCCCGCCGGGGAAAGAAGTTCCGGGATTTGTAGCATAATGATCCTCTTACTTATAATTTTTATTCACCTGCGCTGCTTTTTCGCAGTTGGCTTGGTGCTCCGCATAGGTGCGGGCGTAGTAGTAATGGCCGGAAAGGTCGGTCACGAAGAAATAACAGCCCTTGACGTCCTCGTCGGGCTGGGGGGCCAGCGCGGCTTGGATGGCCGCCAGACCGGGGTTCGAGATAGGCCCGGCGGGCAGCCCGGTGCATCTGTAGGTGTCGTAGGCGTTCAAGATATTTTCCGGGATCTTGTCCCAGCCGCCGTACCACGGGGCCACCCAGTTCCACAGGTAGTTGTTGTCCTCATCGCTCTGGACATAGCTCGAAGTGTTGCTCTGGAGCTTGGGGTAGGGCGAACCCTCCGCCAGCCGGTTGCGGAACACCTGCGCCACATTGGAGTCCTGCTCGTTGCCGGCCTCCTCCTGCACGAAGGACGCCAGCGTGATGACCTCTGAAAGGCTCAGATCCTGCTTGTCCAGTTCTTTGTACATTTCGTCGGTGAACTGCCGATCAAAATGAGAATAGAACGTTGCCACGTAGTTGTGCACGGTATCATCCGTCAAGAATTCGTAGGTGTCCGGGAAGAGATAGCCCTCGCACTTCATAAAACGGTCGGGGGCTTCCTTGTTGTTCGGGACATACTGCCAGAATTTGTACGCGCTGAAATCACCGGTATTGGCTTCTTCCAGAAACTCCTCGGCAGTACACAGACCGGCTTCCTCCATTTTCCGGGCAATGGCAATGGCAGTGGTTCCCTCCGGGAAGGTCAGACGCACCGAATCCGCCTTGGCATACGCGGACAACTCTGTGATCAGGCCATCGTAGGAATATCCGCCGGTTTGCAGCGTAAAATCACCGTACTGCAGTTTTCCGGCGGCACCCTTGTGCCCCACATACCAGCGGAACAGATAGGCCGAACGGATAACTCCAGCCTCCTTCAGCTCCTTTGCGATGGCAGCAACGCCACTGCCCTGAGGGATGCTGACGGTCACCTCTGCACCCGGCTTTCCTCCATTGCCGTTGATCTCGTTATACGCAAACACGCCTGCCGCACCGGCTGTCAGCACCAACAGCACCAGAATGACCAGCAGGATCTTCAGCGCACCGCCCTTTTTGTGGGGTTTCGTATGATTGCTTTTCGCCATCCGTCCATTCCTTTCAATCCAGCATCAGCCGCATGTAGCTCTCGCTCACGTCAAAGGGCTCGCCCTCAAAGCGGATCATGCCGTAATCCTGCCGGGTGCCCTCGCCGAGGAAGAGGTTCTGCGCGGCCCCCACGGTGATGACAGCCTTTTCCACGATGACTTCCTTCTCGCGGGCCGCTTCCATCAAAATTTCGGCAGCGCGGTCGTTCTCGGCCATCAGCTCCACAAAATAAAGGGTATCCTCTTTCCGGAAATAGATGCCGTAGCCGTCGTTGTTGGAAACGATGGTGGCCCCGCGGGAGTACAGATCCCCCAGCACCACAGTCATCTGCTCCGGCGGGAGCTGGACGGTATCGGGCCAGAACCTTGCCCGCAGCTCGCCCAGCTTCCGGGCCGTCACGGAGTCGAACTCCGCTTGGCTCCACAGGTTCCGCTCCACTTCCCGCGGGAGGCACCGCAGCGGGAACGCCCACTGGAAGCCCTTGTCCTGCAAAAGAGCGGCCTGTTCGGCCCCGGCGGGCACCACGACCACGAAGCCGGCGCCCCGCAGCTTCTGCTGCGCGCACAGGTGGTCCACAAGGCCCGCCAAGATCAGGCTCCCCTGCCCGGTCAGCCCGTACAGGCAGCAGCCGGGCCGCCCCTGCAGCGTGACCGGCACAGCCATCGCCACAGCTTCGATGTGGTCATTTTCCTCGGCCACGTAGACATTTTCCACTCCGGCAAAGCGCTCGATGGCGTTGGTGACGAAGGTTTCCCCGTCGCCCCGCTCGCGCTGCCACAGCGCCAGAATTTCCGCCCGGTCGGACGGCTGCATCAAACGGTACATGAAATAGGATTCCTCCTTACGCATTCGTTATTCAAGGGCAGAAAGGGCAAACTGCCGAACTTCCTCCCCAATTTCCTCGATGCTGCGCATCTGCCCGCCCGCATCGCAGCGGACGGAGCACCAGCCGAGATGGGCGGCGCAGAACTCCGCAGCTTTGCGGCTGCGGTTCAGGTACTCCACGTCCTTTTCGTGGACGTCCTTCTTGGTCTCATCGCCGTGGTAGCGCTGGGTCATCAGCTTCTGGCTCACGGCGGGGTCCACTTGGAGGTAGATCACCCGGTCCGGCGCGGGCAGACCCAGCAGCCGGAACTCGTAATCAAAGAGCCAGTGGAGGAACTCCTCCCACTGCTCCGGCGGCAGCTTGGAGCACTGGTGCACCGCGTTGGAGGTTGTGTACCGGTCCGCAATGAGAATGCCGCCCTCTTCGTAGAATTTCCCCCAGTCGGCCTTGTAGCCCGCATAGCGGTCCACCGCATAAAAGCTGGATGCCGCATAGGCGTTCACATCGTCGGGTTTTTCGCCGAACTGCCCGGCCAGATACATCCGAACCAGCGCGCTGGAGTCGCTCTCGTAGTTTGGGAAGGTGATCTCCCGCACCGGGCGGCCTTCGGCAGCCAGAGCCGCCGCCAACCGCTTGGCTTGGGTCGCCTTGCCGCTGCCGTCCAGCCCTTCCAGCACGATCAGCTTTCCCCGGCTCATACGGCTTCCCCCTTCAGCGCGGCGTATTGATCCCGCACCTCGGCGGTCTTGCCGCAGCACATCTTGCCCTCCGGGCAGGGGCCGGACACACAGGCGGGCCCCGCCGTGCGGAACAGATGGGGTGCTACCGGATAGACCAGCCGCAGCATTTCCTCGGCCAACGCCCGGATCTCCCACTGGGCGCGGTTACAGCAGCGCAGGTGGAAGAAGTTCTGCAGACTGCGGGCGTTCATGGTCACGACCATCTTGGTCTCACAGGCGTTGGGCAGCACGAAGCGTGCGTCCTCGTTGGCCTGTTTGGAAGCCTTGGCGCGGGCCTGTTTTTCGGGCATTCCCTCGGCCATCAGGCGGGCGGTGTGGCCGTCCTCCAGCTTCTGCACAAGGTCAAGGTAGCGCTTAGCATCCTCGTTCATGCTGGCGATGAAGGCCTCCTTCGCTTCGGGGATGGCCTCGATCTCCGGAGGGATGACGTATCTGAAATCGTCCAAGCGGACATAGCGCTGGCTCTGAACGCTGAAGGACGCGATGCGGTGGCGGGTGATCTGAGCCAGCAGGGTGCGGCTGACGCCCTCGATGCCAAAGGTGAAGCTGGCGTGCTCGATGGGGCTGGCGTGGCCAAGGTCGCTGAGCATGGTCAGGAACTTGGCGGTCTTCTCCTCGGTCAGGCCGTCCAGCAGGTCGGTGATGTGGGCATCGGAATAGCAGAGCTTGGCCGCCGCCGCCACCACCTTTTCGGGTTCCGGGGTATGTGCGATCAATCGTACCGTCATCATCTGTCATTCCTCCGTGATCTTCACAAGCGGCGCAAAATTTGCCATGGTCTTTTTCACGCCGACCTTTTCAAAGTTGATCTCTACGATCTGGTCGCCCGCTGCGGGCTTGACCTTGAGCACCTTGCCGCGGCCGAAGACCTTGTGCTCCACGATATCCCCCGGCTCGTAGTGCTTGGGGGTGTTGGCAGCGGGTTTCTGGGCCGCCGGTGTTCCTGTAAAACTGATGGGCTTTGCGGAATTTCTGCTCGTACCTGCGCTGGAATATCCAGCGCCGAAGCTGCCGGTGCTGCGGGGGGCCGAGCTGCCGAAGCCGGAGGAAGCGCTTCCCCGCCCGGCGTACTCGGAGCCGAAGCCCCGGCTGCCGCCGTTGTACTCGGAATTCAGGTAGCCGGAGCTGTAACCCGAACCGTAACCGCCGGTCCTGCTGCGTCCCCAGCCGGAAGCGCCGGAGTAGCCCGACGCGCCGCCCGGCACCGTGTCGCTGTAGGAAGAGCCCCAGCCGCCCATCTGAGAGCGGCGCTCCAAGGCGGGGCTGCGGGTCTCCTCCATGTACTCCGGCTCGATCTCCCGCAGAAAGCGGCTGGGCTCGTTGCGCTGGGTGCGGCCGTAGAGCATCCGGGTCACGCTGTCGGAGATGTAAAGCTCCTGCTTGGCGCGGGTGATGCCGACGTAGGCAAGGCGGCGCTCCTCTTCGAGGTCGGCCTCGGAATACTTGCTCATCTCGCTGGGGAAGACACCCTCCTCCATGCCGATGAGGAAAACGTAGGGGAACTCCAAGCCTTTGGCGGAGTGGATGGTCATCAGCACCACCTGATCGGCGCTCTCGTTGTAGCTGTCGATGTCGCTGATGAGAGCGATATCTTCCAGATAGCCTTCCAGCGTGGCGTCCTCGCCGTGCTGGTCGCAGTAGTTTTTCACGTTGTTGACCAACTGGCCGAGGTTCTGCATCCGGTCGGCGGCGTCCTCGTGGCCCTTGGCCGCCTCCTGCTCCAGCATCGCTTTGTAGCCGGTCAGCTCAATGACGTCGGACGCGAACTCGTCCAACGTCCTTGTCTCCAGCGATTCCTGTAATCTCTCGTAGATCTGCCAGAATTTCAGCAGCGGCATCATGGAGCGGGACAGCCGCGCGTATTGGTCGGCGTGGCTGATGATCTCCAGCATGCTGGTGTTCTCCTGCGCGGCCAAGTCGGCGATGACCTCGATGGTCGTATTGCCGATCTTCCGGGCGGGCTCGTTGATGATCCGGCGCAGCCGTACATCGTCGCGAGGGTTCGCCACGATGGACATGTAGGAGTGGATATCCTTGACCTCTTTGCGGTCATTGAAGCGCTGGCCGCCCACGATCTTGTGGGGAATGCCCGCGCGGGTGAAATAGCTTTCGACGGGGGCCGACTGGGCGTTCATCCGGTAGAGCACGGCGTGGTCAGCCAGATGTCCGCCTGCTTTCAGGTGCTGGCCGATGACGTCCGCGATGTGCATGGCCTCGTCCTGCTCGTTCTCGGCGGTGTAGACATGGACCTTATCGCCCTCGCCGTTTTTGGTCCAGAGGGTCTTGCCCTTGCGCTCGGTGTTGTGCTGGATGACACAGTTGGCGGCGTTCAGGATGTTGGAAGTGGAGCGATAATTCTGTTCCAGCCGGATGGTCTTGGTGCCCGGATAGATCCGCTCAAAGTTGAGGATGTTCTCGATGGTCGCGCCGCGGAACCGGTAGATGCTCTGGTCATCGTCGCCGACTACACAAATATTCTTTTCCGGCCCGGTGAGCAGACTGACCAGCCGGAACTGGGCCACGCTGGTGTCCTGATACTCGTCCACAAGGAGGTAGCGGTACTTGTTCTGGTAGAACTCCCGCACCTCGTCGTGCTCGGCCAGCAGCTGCACGGTGTGGTAAATGAGGTCGTCGAAGTCAAAGGCTCCGGCATCCTTCAGCTTTTTCTCGTAGGCGGCGTAAACTTTGGCCGCGACGGCCCCCTTCGTATCCCGTGCCGGGGTGCGCAGGGCCTCTTCGGGGCTGACGAGCTGATCCTTCCAGCGGCTCATCTGGTTGATGGCGCTCTTCACCGGGAAGAATTTATCGTCGATGCTCAGCTCTTTATAGACCGTTTTCATCACACGCTGGGCGTCGTCGGTGTCGTAGATGGTGAAGCTGCGGGGGTAGCCGATCTGTTCAGCCCAGCGGCGCAGGATACGCACGCACGCCGAGTGGAAGGTGGAGGCAAACACCTCGTCCCCCTCTTCGCCGCCCAGCATATTCCGCAGACGCTCCTTCAGCTCCCCGGCCGCCTTGTTTGTGAAGGTGATGGCCATCACGTTCCAGCTCCGGACGGCGTCCTTGCGGAGCATCCCGTCCAGCCAAGCCGGGGCATCGGTGCCGGTCATGATGGCCATCCGCAGGGCCTTGACGTCATCTTCGGTCACCTCGCGGGGGGTCCAGCCCGAGCCGTGGGCCGAACCGAACCGGATGAGGTTCGCAATGCGGTTGACCAGAACCGTGGTCTTTCCGCTTCCGGCACCGGCCAAGATCAGCAGCGGGCCGTTGGTCGTAAACACCGCCTTGCGCTGCATCTCGTTTAGGCGGCCAAACTGTTTTTCAATGTAGGTATCGCGCAGGGCACAAAATTCCTGCTTGAGATCTGTTGCCATTGTTTCACCTGTTCTTTTTGCTATTTTCGCATGAATCACTAAGGTATAGTATATCACATTTGCGGCTCATTGCACAGGGTTTCCAGCATAAAAAACCGCCCGTCCGCGGCAGTTGCCAGCAGACAGGCGGTTTAAGATTTTTTATTGGAGGATCACGCTTAGCCGAAGATGTTGATCAGGATACCAGCAGCAACGGCGGAGCCGATAACGCCAGCGACGTTGGGGCCCATGGCGTGCATCAGCAGGAAGTTAGAGGGGTTCTCGCTCTGGCCCACCTTCTGAGAAACACGGGCAGCCATAGGAACGGCGGAAACACCGGCGGAACCGATCAGCGGGTTGACCTGACCACCGGTCAGGGCATACATGACCTTGCCGCACAGCACACCGGCTGCGGTGCCGAAGGAGAATGCGATCAGGCCCAGCACGATGATGAACAGGGTGCGGGTGTTCAGGAAGGTGTTGGCAGAAGTGGTGCAGCCAACGGACAGGGCAAGGAAGATGGTGATGATGTTCATCAGCTCATTGCCAGCGGTCTTCTGGATACGATCCACAACACCGGATTCCTTCATCAGGTTGCCCAGCATCAGCATACCGACCAGAACAGCGGCATCCGGGACGATCAGGGAGACGATGATGGTGACCATGATGGGGAAGACGATCCTCTCGGTCTTGGTCACGGCACGCAGCTGCTTCATGACGACGGTGCGCTCTTTCTTGGTGGTCAGCGCCTTCATGATGGGCGGCTGGATGACAGGCACCAGCGCCATGTAGCTGTAGGCCGCCACGGCGATACTGCCCAGCAGCTCAGGAGCCAGACGGGAGGTAACGAAGATGGCGGTCGGGCCGTCGGCACCGCCGATGATGGCGATGGCAGCGGACTGCTTCTGGGTGAAGTCCACCAGACCGGTAGCGGCCAGCAGACGGGCGCCCATGTAAGTACCGAAGATGCCGAACTGAGCAGCAGCGCCCAGCAGCAGACTCCTGGGGTTGGAGATCAGGGGGGCGAAGTCGGTCATGGTGCCGATGCCGAGGAAGATCAGCGGCGGGTAGATGCCCAGCTTGACGCCCATGTAGAGCATATCGGCCAGACCGCCGTTGTTCAGGATCTCGACCCACATCGGGTGTTCCAGACCATCGCCGACGAAGTACTGCATGTGGATGATACCGCTGCCGGGCAGGTTGGCAAGGATCATGCCGAATGCCATGGGCAGCAGGATCAGGGGCTCATATTCTTTCACAATGGCCAGATACAGCAAGAAGCAGCCGACGCAGATCATGATTGCGTACAGCCAGCCGCCCGGCTCGCCGAACCGTGCGAAGCCGGAGCTTTGGAAAATACCGACCAGAGTATTGATAAACTGTGTCATGTTCTTCCTCCTGTGTTAAAAAGGTGCGGTGGTGTCATTGACACCGGCCTTGCTCCAGCCATTGCGGCTGCGGCGCACGGCCTTGAGGGTGTACTTGCCATTGCCCATGGCGTGAATGGCTGCCATGATCGCGGCAACCACATCACCGGGGATCCCCTCCTCCACCACAGGAGCGGGTGCTGCCTGCTGCACGGGGGCTGCAGGCTTTGCCTCAGGGGCCTTTGGCACAGCCGCCTTTGCTGCAGCCTTCTTCACGTTCATGCCGTCGAAAATCTTGCCCTCCAGCGTGACGATCGCCATCAGCAGGACAAGGATCGCAAACACCAGAACGATACCGGTTATCGTGATAACCACATCCGAACCCAAATTCATGGTCTTCCTCCTAGTCATTTATTCTTTCGCAGCCGGGGCACGACCCCCACCCGCAAAAAACCGATTTGAAATCATTATACAATATTTTCCGGCCCGATTCAACAACTATGAACAAAAATCATCACAATTTTTTCCAAATCGTGAAGAGCCGCTTCCCTGTTCCGGCCCCTCAGCGGCGGCCGATGCGGGGGGTAGCGTCGGTGAAGCCGGTCTCCAGCTTATCCCGCACACCAAGGCTCATGGCCGTGCCCAGCGCCACGCAGTTGACGGGGTCGGGCGAGACTTCGACGTTGACCTTCAGCTCTTGGCTCAGGTACTCCGGCAGACCGTGGAGCTGTGCGCCGCCGCCGGTCAGCACCACGCCGTTGCGGAAGATATCGCCCGCCAGCTCCGGCGGGGTCTTTTCCAGCACCTGATGGGCGGCGGTGCCGATCTGCTCGCTCAGCATCATGACCGGCTCGTACAGATCGCTGGTGGAGACGTTCACCCGGATGGGCAGACCGGTCAGCAGACTGCGGCCCTTGATCTCCATCGTCTCGTTGAAATCCGCTTTCTGGGGGCAGCACGCCACGTTCTTTTTCAGCTGCTCGGCGGTGCGCTGGCCGATGGCAATGCTGAATTTGTTGCGCACATGCTTCAAAATTTCATCGTCGTAGTGGTTGCCCGCCACCCGGACGCTGGTGGCCTTGACCTTGCCGCCAAGGCTCAGCACGGCGATATCGGTGGTGCCGCCGCCGATGTCGATGATCATCCGGCCATCGGGCTGGGTGATGTCGATGCCGGAGCCGAGGGCCGCAGCGATGGGCTCGTCGATCAGGTAGACCTGCCGGGCACCGGCGGCCATGACGGCCTCCACCACGGCGTCGCTCTCGATGCCGGTGATGGCGGCGGGCACGCAGACCGCCACGCGGGGCTTGACCATGTGGGAGCTGTACACCTGATTGACGAAGCGGCAGATCAGCTCGCGGGTCATGGTGTGGTCGCTGATGACGCCGTCCTTCAGCGGGAAGATGGCGGAAATATAGTTGGGGGTGCGGCCCACCATGGCCAGCGCCTTGTCGCCCACCTCCAGCACCGAGTTCTTGCGGGTATCCACCGCCACCACGCTGGGCTGATTGAGCACGACGCCCGTGCCCTCCTGCGCGATGATGATGGTCGTGGTACCGAGGTCGATACCGATATCATTCTGTGCCATAATGCGTTGTTCCTTTCTCTGCTTCCCCTAGTTCGTTTTGTATGGGCAACGCCCGCTGTGGGGCGTGATCTCAAATCATCTTATTATAACACACCGGTCACACTTTTTCCACTGCAACTTGCTCCGGCGGAATGGCTTGCTGCAGCAGCGCACACAGCCCGCTGTACCGCAGGTTCTGGCGCACATTGCCCATCATCCGGTTCACGACGTCCCGCCGCCCGGTGACGATGCACAATTTGCGTGCGCGGGTGACGCCGGTGTAGAACAGGTTCCGGTAGCACAGCCGGGGCGGCACCTGCGCCACCGGCAGCACCACCGCCGGGAACTCGCTGCCCTGACTTTTGTGCACCGTGATGGCGTAGGCGATCTCCAGCTCGTTCAGGTTCTCGGCCGGGTAAAGCAGCCGCCGGTCATCCATCCGCACCACCATTGACCGTTCCCGCGTGTTGATGGACTCCACGATGCCGATGTCGCCGTTGTAAGCGCCCACGCCCTGTTCCCCGCCGATGCGCTGCCAGACGATCTCATAATTGTTGCGCACCTGCATCACTTTATCCCCCACCCGGAAGACGCGGGCCGCGCTTTGCAATTGGGGTCTGCCCTTCTGTTCCGGGTTGAGCAGGTTCTGCAATTCCACATTCAGCGCCTGTGTGCCGGTGGGGCCGAGCTTGGTCGGGCAGAGCACTTGGATGTCCTTGATGGGGTCGAAGCCGTAGCTGCGGGGCAGCCGGGTAGTGACAAGGTCGCAGACCAGTTTCTGCGCCGCCTCGCCGTCCGACTCCAAGAAGAAGAAGTCATCGGTCTTGCCGCCCTTCTGAAGCGGCTCGCTGGAAATGATGTGGTGAGCGTTCTCCACGATGAGGCTCCGCTTGGCCTGACGGAAGATCTCGTTCAGGCAGACGGTGGGCACCAGCTTGGAGCGGATGACCTCCCCCAGAATGTTTCCGGGGCCGACGCTGGGCAGCTGGTCGGCGTCGCCCACCATGATGATGCGGCAGCTATACCGCAGCGCCGTGATGAGGGCCTGAAACAGCTTGACGTCCACCATGCTCATCTCGTCGAGGATGACCACATCGCACTTGAGCAGGTTTTTGTCGTTGTGGATGAAGCTGACCACGCCGCCGGTGTAGTCCACTTCCAGCAGCCGGTGGATGGTGGAAGCCTTCCGGCCCGTCAGCTCGCTCAACCGCTTGGCCGCGCGGCCCGTGGGGGCACAGAGGGCCACCCGCTCCGCCTGATGCTCCAGCAGCTGCAAGATGGCGTTGACGGTGGTGGTCTTGCCGGTGCCGGGGCCGCCGGTCAGTACAAGGCAGTTCTCGGTCATGGCCTTGCGGATGGCTTCCTTTTGGAGCGGCGCATAGGCGAAGCCCTGCGTCAGCTCCAAGACCTGAATGTTCCGGTCAAGGTCGCAGACGTGGTTCTTGCCCCGCCGGGTCAGCAGAGCCAGCCGGTCGGCAATATCCTGTTCCGCCGCCAGCAGGTCTGGCAGATAAACATACGGTGTGCCGTCAAACATCCGAACGCAGAGTTCCTCGGTCTCAAGGCAGCGGTCCAGCGCGGCCGCCAGCTTTTCCGGCGGCTGGTGAATGAAATTGGACGCCGTGTCCAGCAATTGTGGGCGGGGCAGACAGGTGTGGCCGTTGCCCGCGTTATGGCGCAGGGTGCGCAGCAGGGCCGCTTCCAGCCGCTGTGCGCAGTCCCCTTCCATATGGTAATACTGGGCGATGCTGTCGGCGTGGCGGAAGTCGAGCTGCAATGGCTCGCCGCAGAGCAGGTAGGGGTTCGAGGAAATGGCGTTCATGGCGCCGGGGCCGAAGACCCGGAAGACTTCCATGGCGCGGCGGGGGCTGATCTCGAACTGGGCGAGGTAGGCGATGAGTTCCCGCATCCCGAACATCCGCTTGAACTCCTGCTGGATGCGGTCGGCCTTGTCCGCCGAGATGCCGGGGATGGTGACCAGCTGGGCTGGGTCGTTCGCAATGATTTCCAGCGCCTGTGCGCCGAATTTGTCGATGATCTTGTTGGCCGTCCGTGCTCCGATGTAGGGCAGCGACCCGCTGGCAAGGAAGGCGTAGACGGCCTCCAAGTCCTTAGGCATGTCGGTCTCGCACTCCTGCGCGTGGAACTGGCGGCCATAGGTAGCGTGGTTCTCGTACTTGCCGCGGCAGACGACGCTCTCGCCCGCGTGCAGCTCCCCCACCACGCCGCAGACCACCGTGAGCACCCCGCCGCCGGAGATCTCAAAGACGGTATAGCCCGTGTCCGTATTCTCGTAGATGATGTCCTCGACCGTGCCCTCGATCTGTTCCAGTTCCTGTTCCATCGGCTCCACCGCCCTTTCTGTGACATAAGTGATTTTAGTATAATATAAAAGGAAGCGTTTTGCAACGCATCGTGTGCAAAACGCTTCCTTTTATATTTATAGGTTTGCGTGGGGCGTCAGCTTCTCCTTTTGCAGCCGTCGATAGACCACGATGTAGGCGGGGATGAGGAAGAAACAGGCGAAGAACCACGCCACCGGGTTCGCGATGCAGGCGGCAAAATAACCCCACAGCGGCACGAACAGGAAGCCCACCAGCGCGCGGGCCACCATCTCGGCCACACCGGCGAACATGGCAAGGCTGGAATAGCCCAGACCCTGAATGGTGTACCGGTAGATGATGAGGACCGCCAGCGGGATATAGAAGACGCTGTTCCAGAAGATGAAGCTCTGGGCGTTGGCCATGATCTCGGTCTGGTCGCCCTCAAGGAAGAGGCCGATCAGGGGCTTATCCAGCACCCGCAGGATCAGGAAGGAGGCCACGCTGTAGACGCAGCCGATGCCCAGCGCCGTGTTGACGCCCTTGTTCACGCGGCCAAGGTCGTGGGCGCCCATGTTCTGACTGGCGTAAGTGGTCATGGCCGTGCCGATGCTCTCCAGCGGGACGGACAGGAAGGAGGCCGCCTTGCCGCCGGCGGTCTGGGCCGCCACGATGTCGCTGCCCAAGCCGTTGACCGCACCTTGCAAAAGCACACTGCCGATGGCGGTGATGCTGCACTGCAAGCCCATGGGGATGCCCATATTGCAGAGCTTGGCACAGTGCCTCTTGCTCAGCTTGCCCTCTTCCTTCGACCAGCGCAGCTCACCGTAATGCTCGAGGATGTAGAACAGACTGCCAATGCCCGCCACGGCCTGACTGAAGACCGTCGCAAAGGCCGCACCGAAGGCCCCCATCTTGAACACGATGATGCACAGCAGATCCAGCCCGATGTTCAAAACGCTTGCCACCAGCAGGAAATACAGCGGGCGCTTGCTGTCGCCGAGGGCACGCATCAAGGCGCTGGTCATGTTGTACAGCAGGGTGAACGGGATGCCCACAAAGATGGTGCGGATGTAAATATCCGCCAGATCAATGATGTTATCCGGCGTGTTGGTCCACACAAGGATGGAGCGGGTCATGGCCACCGTAGCCACGGTGAGCACGGCGGCGAAGAACACCGACAGCCAGACCGCGTTGGCGGTGTAGCGGCGCATCTCGCGGTAGTCCTTCGCGCCGAAGGCCCACGAGATCGGGATGGAAAAGCCGCACGCGATGCCGTTGACGAAGCCCAGCACCAGATAGTTCAGGCCGCCCACGCTGCCGACCGCCGCCAGCGCTTCCACGCCGACGAACCGGCCCACGATAATGGTATCGGCCAGATTGTAGAACTGCTGAAACAGGCTGCCCAGCATCAGCGGGACCGCAAAGGCGAGGATCAGCTTCAGCGGGCTGCCCTGTGTCATATCTTTTGTCATGTCAGCGCCCTCCTTTGGGGATCATCAAAAGGCAGAAAAAACGATTTTTCACCGACAAAAACGTCCTGCCGGAAAAGGGGCAGGACGTTGTGGGATTCACGAATGTGATTATAACAGATTGCAGTTTTTTTTCAAGCGTCTTCTTTTGATAAGCTTCACTAAAAAATAGATGCAAAAATTAGTGATTCTGCGCATAACCGTTCACCGGGCCAGTTGACGGCAGACATTCACGGCGTCATCGACGTGGTAAGGCTCGGTGTTGTGGTTTCCCTGCGCCCCCGCCGTGACCATGAGATAGGTCTTCCCTTTCACTTCCACCGCGCTGGCAAGGCAGAGCCCGGCAGCGCTGGTATAGCCCGTTTTGCCGCCCAGAAATTTTCCCCGGCGCAGCTCCGTGCCGTCCAGTTCGCTCCAAAACGTGCTCTCCATCGTAAAGCCGTCCGGGTGCAGATTCGTGGGCGGCACGGTGTAGCGGGCTGTTGCGAAGATCGTACGGAACATCTCATTCTGCATCGCCGCCCGCAGCAGAACAGCCATGTCCCGCGCGGTGGAAACATGCTCCGGGTCGTGCAGACCGGTGGGGTTGCAGAAGTGGGTGGATGCCATCCCCAGCGCTGCGGCCTTTTGGTTCATCAACTCCACAAAGGCTTCCTCCGAGCCGCTCACCTCCCGCGCCAGCGCCTCGCAGCATTCCGCGCCGGAGGGCAGGAGCACACCGTATAAAAGGTTCCGCACGGTGGCCGTCTCACCGGGCAGAAAGCCCGCCGTCGATGCGCCCTCGGCCCGCAATTCCGGGAAGATGTCCTCCGGCAGCGTCACCGGCGTATCCAAGTCGGGGTTTGCTTCGAGGACGAGCAGTGCCGTCATCACCTTGGTCATGGACGCCGGATAGATGGACGCATCCGCGTTTTTTGCGGCCAGCACTTCCCCGCTGTCCGCGTCCATCAGAACCGCTTCAGGGCTGACGAGTCCTTCCAGACTGACCCGCCGGGGCCAGAACAGCAGCAGCGCCAGCAAAATCAGCAGAAAAATCAGCCGCCGCCGCGTGCGGCGCTTTTGCGCAGAACGTCTCCGTTTCATAGAACACACATCCTTTCGCTCTATAAAACGATGCAAAAGGGCATTTTACTGCATGGAGCACAAAAATCCGCGATTCCCCGCACGCCCCCTTCTTGGCCGAAGCGCCAATTTTGCCGATGCGGCCAGCAAGGCAGAGGATCATAGACGGGCATGAAATTCATACTTTTTTGCCGGAACAATGATGGACAGAACCATGCTTCCAAGATATAGCGCCCAAATCACCCAGCCGAGCTCCACGCCGACCCGTTTCCCGATCCATGTTCCGACCGCAAACAGCGGCGGCATGGCCAGTGCGGTGACGACCGTCCAGATCCGTGCCCACCGCAAAATAATCGGCCAGTTATGATTGTTGAAATAGACTCCCGGAATATTCATCCGGAACGCACCCTGCGCAATGTAATTGATGCGGTTTTCATCATAGTAGCTTGGAAGAACTTCCTCTGTAAAAAAATAGTATGCTCCGAAAAAGAACCCGAAAAAGCAGCTGACCCACAACAGCGTTCCCATTTTTTCAGACACCCATCCCAGATTCCAGACAGCCAGCGCTTCCACCGCGCCCAGCACGTTGCAGACCAGATACACCGGCAGGTATTTTTTCACTCGTCCACGCCGGACTTCCACCGGCTCTTTGGAGATGGTCAGCGCCTTTTTGACCAGCGCTTCCACCTCATTGGCTGGGAGCTGCTGCTCCTCCAGCCGCCGACCTTCCAACAACTCCGTCACCGAAATTCCCAGCAGTTCGGCCAGCGGCAGGAGCAGGGAGACGTCCGGCACGCTCAGCCCCCGCTCCCACTTACTGACGGCCTTATCTGAGACGTACAGCCGCTCCGCAAGGTCCTTCTGCGTCCAGCCCTTTTCCCGCCGCAGCTGCGCTAGGAACGCCCCGAACGCCTGCTTGTTTAGTTCGAAGTTCTGCTCCATCGTGTCGTCCTCCCCTGTCCGGTCTTGTTGGCTCCAGTGTAGCAGAAATTCCGCAGACCCGCAACCGACCAGCAGTAGAATCCGCGCACCTGCGCAAAACCGCCCCCGGAAAGGCAACCTCTCCGGGGGCAGATGTGGTCATTCGGAATAGTGTGCAAGGAACTGTTTGGTGCGCTCCTCTTTTGGATGGTCGATGAGCTCTTTGGCAGGGCCCTCTTCCACCACCACGCCGCCATCCATGAAGAGGATGCGGTCCGCCACATCGCGGGCGAAGTGCATCTCGTGGGTGACGATGATCATGGTGGTCTTGCGGTCGGCAAGGTCCCGCAGGACGCGCAGGACTTCACCGGTCAGCTCCGGGTCAAGAGCCGAGGTCGGTTCGTCGAAGCAGAGGATGTCCGGGTGGAGAGCCAGCGCACGGGCAATGGCTACCCGCTGCTGCTGGCCGCCGGAGAGCTGGTGCGGGTAGTGGTTTGCCCGCTCGGACAGGCCCATCTGGCCCAGCAGCTCCTTTGCCTGCTGCTCCAGCTCGGCGTGGATGGCCTTTTTGTTGACCTTGTAGTCCGGGCGCTCCTTCGCCAGCAGCTCCCCCGCCAGCATCACGTTCTGCAGGGCGGTGTACTGCGGGAAGAGGTTGAAGTTCTGGAACACCAAGCCGAAGTGGAGCCGCTTTTTTCGGATCTCGCTCTCCTTCTGGGTGGCGGGGTCGGCGGCGTCCCACATGGTCTCGCCGTTCACCTTGATGACGCCGGTATCCGGGCGCTCCAAGAAGTTCAGGCAGCGCAGCAGCGTCGTTTTACCGGAACCCGACGAGCCGATGATGGCCAGCGCCTCGCCTTTTTCCAAGGTCAGAGAGATGTCCTTCAGGACATGGGTCTCCTCAAAATTTTTCCCGATGCCGGAGGCTTCGAGCAATGCCATAATATCGTTCCTCCTTAGCAGCGGAAATAATCGAGCTTTTTCTCAAGCCAGTTGAACAGGATGGTCAGCACGCCCACGAAGACGAGGAAGAAGATGGCCGTGGAGAACAGCGGCCAGATCAGGCCCTTGGCGCTGTACTCCTTCGCCATCATGATGATCTCCTTGTTGGCGATGGTGTTGGCCAGCGAGGTATCCTTGACGAGGGTGATGATCTCGTTGCCCATAGGGGGCAGGATGCGCTTGATCACTTGTAATAAGGTCACCTTGAAGAAGATCTGGGGCTTGGTCATGCCCAGCACCTGCCCGGCCTCGGTCTGGCCCTTGGGCACAGCCTCGATGCCGCCGCGGTAGATCTCCGAGAAGTAGCACGCATAGTTGATAACAAAGGCCACCACCGCTGCCACCATCCGCCCGCCGGAGCCGGTAGGCCACGGGTTCGTCATGCCCAGCAGACCGGGGCCGAGGTAGATGACGATGATCTGCAGCATCAGCGGAGTGCCGCGGATGATCCAGACGAAGGTCTTGACCACAGCCGACAGGGGCTTGCAGCGGCTCATGGAGCCAAAGGCCACCACGAGGCCCAGCGGCAGCGCGAACAGCAGCGTCAGCGCAAAAAGCTCACAGTTGAGCAGGAACGCGCCGGAAAGGCGCCCAAGAATCACAGACACAGAAAACACACCTATCCATCAGTTTTTTCGACGGCAAAACTCCCCCAGTCTGCTTCGCAGCCAGCCCCCTCCCAGAGAAAGACTCCCCCGGCCGGGGGAGGTGGCACGATCGTGCCAGAAGGGGACCGTGGCATCGCTCAGCGATGACGGAAGGAGTTTTTTTACTTAGTCGGCCAGCGTCAACTCGTACTTTTCAGCCAGAGCGCCGAGGGTGCCGTCGGCTTTCAGTTCATCGAAGGCCTCGTTGACGGCCTCGGCGGCGTCGCTGCCCTTGCGGAAGGCCACGCCGTATTCCTCGGCGTTCAGCTCGTCCACGATCTTCAGGCCGGCATAGTCGGTGCCCTCGCCGATCATGGCGTTGGCCAGCGTCATATCCAGAACCGCAGCGTCGGCGGTACCGGCGGCAACCTCCATCAGGCAGTCGGTCTGGACGTTCTTGGCGATATAATCGGCCTGTGCCAGATTCTCGTCGCCCTCGATGGCGGCCTCACCGGCGGAACCGGCCTCGGCGACCACGGTCTTGCCCACGAGATCGGCGGTAGAAGAATACTCCGTGCCGTCCTTCACGATCACGACCTGCGCGTTCTTGGCGTAGGGCTTGGTGGTGGCGGCGTTCGCCTTGATGTCATCGGTCAGGGTCAGGCCGTTCCAGATGCAGTCGATGCTCTTGGCGTCCAGCTCCACGACCTTGGTATCCCAGTTGATCTCCACGAACTCCGGCTCAACGCCCAGCTTCTCGCAGACGGCGGTAGCCAGCTCGGTATCGAAACCGGTGAAGGTGCCGTTGTCGTCGGTATAGTTCATCGGCTCATACACGGTGTAGCCGATGACCATCTTGCCGTTGCCCTTGATGTAATCGAGGTCGCTGTCTGCCGAAGCGGAAGCAGCGGACCCCGCCGCAGATGCGGAAGCCGAAGCTGCCGTGGAAGTGGAAGCGGCACCGCCGCAGGCCGCAAGGCCCAGTGCCAGCGCACCAGCCACCATCATCGAAAGAATACGTTTCATCCTCATCCCAGAAGCCCTCCTCAACGAGCTTATTTTATTGCTTTATCATGCTAAAGAGCTAAATCGTGACTATAGAATAGCGCGTTTTGCCGCGTTTGGCAAGAGGAAAACGGGATTTTTCGCAGAATGCCGGAAGACGTCTGCCTTTTGTCGCTCTTTCTAGGCGTTTTGCGCAAAAAAGCTGTTGCGGAACTCCCTCCGTCATCGCTGACGCGATGCCACCTCCCTCAATGAGGGAGGCTTTCACAGCTAACCGTTACGCCAAGGCTCCCTCCGAGAGGGAGCTGGCACGGCGAAGCCGTGACTGAGGGAGTTTTACAACAGCCCGATTTTCTTTTGCTCGTCTTGGCTCAGTTGACCGCCGCCATAGCGTCCAGAGCGGCTTTCTGCAGGTCCTCAATCGAGATCGTGCAGAGGGCCATCAGGTCGGCGTCCGAGCCGTCGGAGGGGATGTCGGCCACCTCGGCGCGGGTCTTGCCCTTGAGGTAGCCGCAGAAGCCCTCGCTGTGCTCATACCACTCCTTGTCGATGGAAGAGGCCCCCCGCATCCCGTAGCGGTCGCCCTGTTCAAGCTTGGTCTCCACCATGTCCGGGGCCTTGATGCCGCCGTCGGACATCACGGTGAGGGCCGGTTCGGCCATGTCGGCCACGGCGCTGGTCACGCGGCCGTCGGCGTCCAGCGTCACGGCCACCATGCTCACGTCGATCCCCGCATTCACGTCCTTGTCATCGGTGGCGGTCACATCCGAAGTCGCATTCACGGCCTCAATGCCCAGCGAGACCCGGTCTCCCTTGGCCGCGCCCAGCACCTTGGCGCTGCTGCACGCTTTCGAGATGGCGTCCCGGTAGCGGTCCACTGCGATGGTGCACCCGGACAGCAGATCCGCGTCCGTCGCCCTGCCGTCGTTGTCCAGTTTCAGCATGGACACCTCTTCAGGCGTTTTGCCGACGAGGTAATCCGCAAAGGCATCGACCTGTTCTGCCCAGCCCTTTTTCAGGGAGGACGCCGCCGCCAGCGGGTAGTCGTCCCCTTTCTGGCGCTTGGTGCGGTAATCCTTGGGTAGGTTCACAGCGCCGTCGCCACCCGCAGAAAGGGTAGTTTCCAGCTCATCCAGCTTCACGCCGGAAATTTTCCCGTCGCCATCCAGCAGCACCGCCGCCGCCACCAACTCGATGCTCCCGGTGCGGTCCTCTTCCGATGCCTCAGTGATGACGCCGAGGCCGGTCTTCCACGCCGCTGTTGTCTGGGAGGCCGAGCTGCTCCCGCTGGCTGCCCCGCTCATGCTGCCGGAACCCGACGACCCTGCATTGTTTTTCCCGCAGGAAGTCAACAGCAGCGCCGCCGCCAGCACACAGCCCCAAAGAACCCTTGGTTTTCTCATAGATACGCTTCCTTTCCGGATAGGTTTGGGAATAGTATATCCGGTAAGGATTTTCTTATTCGTCCGCGGGGCTTGCCCTCGCCTTATCGAACGCAGTCGTAAACAAAGGCCCTGCTGCCGCAAGGGAGCCGAAGGCGTTACGCTCAGACTTCACGCCTTTGCCAATGGCTCCCACTTTGGGGGAGCTGGCGCGAAGCGCCTGAGAGGGCGAGGATGCGGACGGGGAGACTTTGCCCCGGTTTAGAGGGCGCTTACGATGGGGCAGACTTCCGAAAGGCTTGATCTAAACTGACGCGGTGCGTTCTTGTCAGCGTCCTTGCCCTCTCCGTCATCGCTTCGCGATGCCACCTCTCCCAAAGTGAGAGGCCTTGGCAGTCCGCAAGGTTTGCAATTCAGCACTTTACGCCCTGCTGCCACAAAAAGCGCCGTCAGATGTTGGCATCACATCAGCGGGCTGAGCAGCCGCAGCACACTATCCAACAGGGTGCCGACGAGGGAGATGCGGCAGTCGGAGAGGCTCACTTCGCGGCACCGGGGGAGCGTGGCCAGCACATCGTCCCGCAGGGCGATGACCTGACTGTTGTTGTAGAGCAGCGCCCCACACTCGAAGTGCAGAAACAGGCTGCGGTAGTCCATGTTGATGCTGCCCACCACTGCCAGATGGTCATCGCTGACGTAGCACTTCGAATGGAGGAAGCCGGGGGTAAACTCATAAATGTGCACCCCCGCCCGGAGCAGCGGCACATAGTAGGACCGGCTCAGCCGGAACACCAGCTTTTTGTCCGGGATGCCGGGCAGCACCAGCCGGACATCTACCCCGCGCTTGGCCGCATTTTTCAGCGCATCGAGCATTTCTTCGCCCACCGCAAGGTAAGGCGTATAGATGTAGATATACTGCTGCGCTTGGTTCAGGATGTTCAGGTAGACCGTCTCCGCCAGCGGCTCTTCGTCCAGCGGGCTGTCCGCGTAAGGCTGCACGATGCCGTCCGAGGTTTCGGGCAGCTTCGTGGGCGCAAAGGGAGTGTAATCCGTTTCCTGCGGGCGGAAGGCGTTCCAGCTGTTGAGGAACATGACCGTAAAGTTCCAGACCGCCGCCCCTTCCAGCCGGATGGCGGCGTCCTTCCAGTAGCCGAACCGGTGCTCGGCGTTGATATATTCATCGGCAAGGTTGACGCCGCCCGTGTAGGCAATGTTGCCGTCGATGACCGCGATCTTCCGGTGGTCGCGGTGGTTCATGACCAGCGACACCAGCGGCACCACCGGGTTGAAGGGGATGCAGCGGATGCGGCTGCGCTCCATCCGAACAACGAAATCCGTCGGCAGCCCCAGCAGACTTCCGAAATCATCGTAGATGAGTCGGACGTCCACCCCCGCGGCGGCTTTCCGCTTGAGGATGGTCTCCACGCCGTCCCACATGATGCCGGTCTTAACGATGAAAAATTCCAGAAAGATGAACTTTTCCGCCCTTTCAAGGTCGGCCAGCAGTTTGGGGTACATGGCCTCGCCGCTGGGGAAATATTCCGCATCCGTGTGCTTCCACGCCGGGTAGGGGCCGTATTTTTCCACGTAGCGGCTCAGGTTTTTGGCCGACCGTTCCAGCGTGTCGGTCTGGTCCTCCTGCGGGGCAAGGTCGGCGGTGTGAGCCCGTTCCACCTTCTGCATCCGGGTGCGCAGCCCCTTGGCCGGGGCCTTATTGCCAAAGGCGAGGTAAAGCGCGCCGCCCAGCAGCGGCAGCAGCCCAATCAGAACGATCCAGCCGATCTTGTAAGCGCTGTTTTCGTCCTTCCGGACAAGGTACAGCACGATGCAGATGCTCAGCGCCTTCAGCAGACCGTTCAACCAGACCCGGCCCGTGGTGAAAGCCCAGAACGCCCACAGCAGCCACGCCGCCTGCAAAAGCACCAGTGCAATGGTGACGGTGGCCCGATTGATGATCCGGCTGAAAAATTTGACGAATGGCAGTCTGAACACGCTGTACCCCTCCCCCGCCGCCCTGCGGCTCTTATGATGGAGATAGTATAGCGCAGCTTGGCTCGGTTTGCAAGGCGGCTTTCTTACGCCTCTGCATCCTCATACCCAACCAGCAGTCCGCCCAGCTCAGCGTAGTAGCTGCACAGGCCGCCGCAGGGGTTCACAACGACCTGTGCACCCTCGAAGACCGCCTCAATCATATGCTTGAGGCGCTCGGCGGCAGCGGGGTTGCCGCAGTGGGAGACGATCACCCGGCCGCCGGCATAGCCGTGCTCCTTGAGTTCCAGCACGATGCGTTCCAGTGCGCCGTGCTCCCCCCGCGTTTTGCAGATAACGTCCAGCTCTCCCGCCGCGCTGGCCTGACCAATGACCCGGATGCCCAGCATCCGCGCCACAGCGGCGACGGCGGGCTTCACCCGGCCATTGCGGGCCAGATTCGCCAGCGATTCCAGCGAGAAGAGCAGATGCGTGTGCTCGTGGTAGCGGAGCATCTCCGCACAGATGGCGTCGAAGTCCTTCCCAGCCGCCAGCTCGTCCCGCAGGTGCTCGGCCAGAAGCTGCTGCTCCGGGCCGGTGGACAGGCTGTCCAGCACGAAGACCCGCTTGCCGGGGTGCTCCTGCTGGTATTCTTCCGCCGCCAACTGGGCCGCATTGTAGCAGCCGGACAGGGTACCCGTGATGGTGATGGCATACACCTCGTCGGCTCCCTCGAAAGCCTCCAGCCAGTCGCTGACATTCGGGCAGGAGGTGGAGGTCTTTCCTTTGTAAGTGCGCAGGGTCGTTGCCATGCCCACAGCGTCCAGCGTGCCGTCGTCGCGGTACTCCTCATGGTCGGTGATGATCTTCAGCGGGACACAGGCGAAGTCCACGCCCTCCAGCGCATACAGGTTTGCGGCGGAGTCCACAACGATCTTGGTCTTCATAAGCGATCTCTCCCTTTCAGCGGCTGGATGCGCCGCCACGTCTTCATGATTGTCGGAGACATGATATCAGTTTTTCAAAAACCTGTCAACTGTTTTTGCAAATTCTTTCAAAAGATTTCACACACCTGTTGACCTCGCTGGAAAAATACGCTATACTATCCGCATGAAAAAAGAATCGAACCGCCGCATTGCGGCCTGTGCCGTGGATTTTGCCCTGCCCCGGTACGAGGAGCTGCCTTCCGTTGGGCTGTATCTCGACCAGACCGTTCAGTTCGTCAACGGGTATTTTCGTTCGTTTCAAGGAGTGGAGCTCACCGCCTCCATGGTGAGCAACTATGTCAAGAAAGGGATCATCAGCCACCCCGTCAAGAAAAAATACACCCGCGAGCAGCTGGCCAGCCTGATCTACATCGTCGTCTCCAAAACCGTCCTCTCGATGGAAAACATCGACACCCTGTTCAAAATGCAGCGGCAGCACTTCTCCGCCGCACAGGCTTACGATTATTTCTGCGACGAGCTGGAAAACTGTCTGCCCTACGTCTTCGGTCTGCGCCACACCATCCGGGATCTTGCCGAAGACGCCGGGGAGGAAAAGCTGCTGCTCCGCAGCACCATCATCTCCGCCGCCAACAAGATGTATCTGGACTGTGCCTTCGCCGTCATGCGGCAGGAGGAAGCCCTTTGGCCGGGCATCCTTGCCGACCTCGCCTGAGGACGCCGTGTTCGATGAATAAAAAGAGGCTGCTGCACGTTCGACTAAAACGACGTGCAACAGCCTCTTTTACATTATAAAAGCAGACGACCGCTCAGAACAGATCGAGCATGTTGTCCAGATAGACAGCCTCCCGGACGTGGAGCTGGTATTCCGGTTTGGTCAGATAGTGGAGCAGAAACTCCAAGATCAAGGCGCTGCCAAGGCCGCGGCCCTCGATCTTGAACTGCGAAAAGCCCATGGGCAGGTAGCAGTCCCGGATGTCCTCCACGCCGATGAAGCTGGGGCTTGCCATCGCCTTGGAGAAGCGGTAGCCCTCTGCCGCCTTCGGCGCGGCACAGCGGTGATCCGGGCAGGGCTCACCGAGGTTTTTGCGGCTGACATTCTCATAGCACCGTTTCCGGTCGGTGCAGCCGACCCAGCAGCACTCGTTGCAGAGAAACTCCACCTTGTCCTTCAGCGTCTGCGGCAGAGCGTCCAGCTCCGAAAAGGCTTTGTTCAGGCGGAAATCCGGCACGACATAGCGGAACTCCTCCCGCTGCAACTCCTGCAAAAGCTGGGGAAACTCCGTCAGCACCTTGGTGGTGGAGGAGACGAAGTACAGCGCCGGATAGGTCCGTTTCAGGTAATCCAGCAGCAATTCCGAGTGGACGATGACGCCGCTTTGCACCCCGCCGCCGGCCGCGAACCGGGCGCAAAGGGCATTGCACTTCGGGTCGGCAAGGTGCTCTTCCCGCAGCAGAGAGTTGCTGAACGTCAGGCGGGCGGAGATGCCGTACTCCTGCGTCAAAGCAAGGACCTCGCCGGGGTCGGCGCTGCCGAAGCCGGTGCGTCCCCCGCCCCAGATGCAGTCCGACGGGGCACCGTAGAGCGAACCGATCTCGCACCAATCGTAAAAATACTCCCGATGGGTGCGGAACAACGGCAGAAAGACGCGGTACAGCTCATAAAACTCGAACAGGCCGGGCAGATGATAATACGCCGTGCGCTTCATGGCCGGATCACAGGTACGCGACCGTCTCCGACAGCGGCTTTCTGGAAGCGTGGTTGGGCAAGGGCTTGGTGCCCTCGGCGGCGTAACCAAGGTCGAGGATCATCAGGATCTCCTCGTTCTCCGGCAGCCCCAGTGCCTCGGCCAGTTTGTCCGGGTCGAAGAAGTTCAGCCAGCAGCTGTCCACCCCCTCGTTGGCGGCGGCCAGCATCAGGTGGGTCGCCACGATGGAGGCATCCTCCACACCGGAGTTCCGCTTCCCGCCGGGGTAGGTAAAGGTATTGTTCCGGTCAAAGGCCACCACCACGCAGGTGGTGGCGCCGTAGCGGCAGGGCGTGGCAGCGTCGATCTTTGCCAGACCCTCTTCAGACTGGATCACATAGATCCGCTGCTCCTGCAGGTTCTTGGCCGTCGGCGCAAGGCGGCCCGCTTCGAGGATGGCGTTCAGCTTCTCGGCGGGAACTTTGCCGGGGCCAAACCCTTTGCAGGAATAACGTTCTTTCACAACTTCATGAAATTCCATAGTCTTGACCTCCCTATTCTGGATGGCTTTAGTGTATCACGCCCCGCAGAAAAAGGCCAGAGCTGTTTTACACAAATAATGTTTTAGTGCCCCGCTTTCGTTCCCTTTTGCAGCGTCTCGTGCATCGCCCCCATCAGGATCAGGATCACCAGCAGATAATAGGGAAAAATGGCGATGGTGGTATGGTTTGCGGCCGCGCCGAACAGCGGCGGCATCAGGCAGTTGCCGATGTAGGCGCTTGCCATCTGCACCCCGATGATCGCCTGTGAATTTTCCGCCCCGAAACGGCCCGGCGTCCCATGGAGCAGGCTGGGGTAAATGGGTGCGCAGCCGAAGCCGACCAGCAGCAGCCCCGCCAAGGCCGCCGTTTCCCCCAGCGGCAGCAGCAGGAACACGACCCCCATCGCGATCAAGCCAAGGCCCATCCGAACCATCTGTGCATCGTTCAGCTTCAGGGTCAAAAAGCCGCAAAGGGCCCGGCCCGCAGTGATGCCGAGAAAAAACAGGCTGGCAAAGCTGGCGGCGGTTTCCGGGGAGATGCCCCTGTTCAGCACCAGATAGCTGCTGGCCCACAGACTCGTGGTCTGCTCCAGCGAGCAGTAACAGAAAAACGTGACCAGAACCTCTTTCACGCCGGGGATGCGGAAAATTTGTTTCAGGGTCAGAGCCTTTGCGGGGGCCACTTCCTGCTCCCCTGCGTCCGCAGTCGTTTTGGCCTTCCAGAGCGGGAGGCTCAGAACGATAACGATCGTCAGTACCACCTGCATCCCGCTGATGATACGGTAGCCCATCTGCCACCCGGCGCCTCGCGTCAAGGCAGCCCCCATGATGTACGGCCCGACTGAGGCACCGATGCCCCACATGCAGTGGAGCCAGCTCATGTGGCGGCTGGCGAAGTGGAGCGCCACGTAGTTGTTGAGGGCCGTATCCACGCTCCCGGCACCGAGGCCGTAGGGAATGGCCCACAGGCACAAAGCCCAGAACGAATTGCTGGCGGAGAAGCCGAACAGCGCCGCCGCCGTCATGGCCACGCTGATGGCTGTGACGCCGCCCGCCCCGAATTTCCGGATCAGTCGGTCACTTTGCAGGCTGGAGATCACCGTCCCCACCGAGATGATGCAGAAGATCACGCCGGAATAGGAGACCGGGACCCTGAGCCCCTGATAAATGGACGGCCACGCCGCCCCCAGAAGGGAATCCGGCAAACCCAGACTGATAAACGAGACATAGATCACGGCCAGCAACAGGTGGATCATCTTGCATTCCTCCTTTTCATTGATGCAATCATATCACACAAAGGGAGGAATCCATAGGACAGATCCGCTTGCTTTATACAACAAAACCGTCATTTCCACTTCTATCTGCCCATCCGCTCCGATGCTTCAAGGCGTGATGTGAGAACGAAATCCTGTTTCAGCCGGTTTGTTTTCAGCAGCCGATGCACGCAGACACGGTCATCTTTCCTTCCCTGCTTTGACCAGCCGCGCTCCCAGACCGGATAAGATTCGGAAAAGATTTCCGTATCCCTCTTGACAGCCTTCCCCCTCTTCTGTTTTAATACCTTTGATAAAAGGGAGTAAAGGGCAGTTTTCGTTTTTTCATTCGGGAAACTGCTGCATGGCAGCGTCATCACGGCAGAAATGCCCGATGTCATGTGTTCGCTTGAGACTTTTGTCACAGACAAGGTACTGTGGCAGAGGTCTCTTTTTTCTTGCCGCCGTACCGGAACACAAGGAGGTAAGAAAAAATGAACTTTCTGAACACATTCGCAAGTCTGTTTTCCAACTTTGGGAACCTGACGTGGCAGATGGTGGTAATGTGGGGCATCGGTGCGCTGCTCGTCTACCTCGCCATCGCCAAAAAGATGGAGCCGAGTCTGCTGCTGCCCATGGGCTTCGGTGCCATTCTGGTCAACCTGCCGCTGTCGGGTGCCATCACGCAGGGGGACACCGTCGGCCCCATTTCCGCCTTGTTTGAAGCGGGAATGTCCAACGAACTGTTTCCACTGCTGCTTTTCATCGGCATTGGCGCCATGATCGACTTTGGCCCCCTGCTGGAAAAACCGTGGCTCATGCTCTTTGGTGCCGCCGCCCAGTTCGGTATCTTCTTCACCCTGTTTCTGGCGGGCTTCTTCTTCGACCTGAGGGACGCCGCTTCCATTGCCGTGATCGGTGCAGCGGACGGGCCCACCGCCATTTTTGTGGCAAACACCCTCAATTCCCAGTACCTCGGTGCCATCATGGTGGCAGCTTACAGCTACATGGCATTGGTGCCCATCGTGCAGCCGCCGGTCGTCAAGCTGCTGACCACCCGGAAAGAGCGCCTTATCCGAATGCCCTACGAAAAAGGCAATGTCAGCCAGCTGACGAAAATTCTGTTCCCCGTTGTGGTGACCATCATCGCCGGTATGGTGGCTCCTGCCAGTGTGGCTCTGGTGGGCTTCCTGATGTTCGGCAATCTGCTGCGGGAATGCGGCGTGTTGAATGCCCTCAGTGAAACGGCACAGAATGTTCTGGCAAACCTCATCACCCTTGTGCTGGGTCTGACCGTGGCCGGGCAGATGACGGCAGACAAGTTCGTCCGTCCCGACACTCTGCTCATCCTTGCACTGGGTCTGGTGGCTTTCGTCTTTGATACGGCGGGCGGTGTGCTGTTCGCAAAGCTGCTGAATCTGTTCCTGCCGGAAGGCAAAAAGCTGAACCCGATGATCGGCGCGGCCGGCATCTCGGCCTTCCCCATGAGCGGCCGTGTGGTCAATAAGATGGGATTGGAAGAGGATTCTCAGAATTTCCTGCTGATGTACTCCATCAGCGTCAATGTTTCGGGGCAGATCGCATCCGTCATCGCCGGCGGCCTGATCCTGACCCTGATGGCTTAACGGAGGTACGCATATGCTTCATCTTTCTTCGTGGATGACCACGCTGCCCATGATGTTCATCGGCATGGTCGGCATCATTCTCGTCATCGGCGTCATTGTTTTGGCCGTGATGCTGCTGAACCGGTTGACCAGCCGGAAATAATTTATTTCGTCGAAGCAGACGCAAAAAGCCCCCGGAGAGCCTTTTCACAGCTCTCCGGGGGCTTGCATTATACACTGGGCACCGATGTTCCTCACACCGATGCACGGCTGTTATTCAATTTCGATCAGGTTGGGGTTCACAGGCAGAGCCTTCTGCTGCTGCGGTGCGGGCAGCGTGATGTGCAGGATGCCATCCTCGAACTTTGCGTGGATGTCCTCCTTCTTCACGGTGTCCCCCACATAGAAGCTGCGGGCGCAGGTGCCGGAGAAGGTCTCACGGCGCAGGTAGCGGCCATTTTGATCTTTCTCGTCATTGCTGTGGCTGCGGACGGCCTGAATGGTCAGGTAGCCGTCGTTCAGCTCCATCTGAACATCTTCCTTCTTGCAGCCGGGCAGGTCAACGGCAACATCATAGTTGCCATCGGCAGTCTGCTTCACATCGGTCTTCATCATGTTTGCACCGCGCTTGCCAAAGGTTTCACGCTCGTCACGGTTCATCGCACGCTCCAGCGCGCCATCGTTCCAGAACGGATCAAAGAGATCATCGAACAGGTTTTCATGGAAAATAGTCGGCATAAACATAAATCATTCCTCCAATCCCGGCGTTCGGGTCGGGTCAAAAATCTTTATGTCACCCATTCGGCGGGGCTTTCCGGAGAGCCTTGCGGCTCTCTTCTTTGCCCTTCCTCCTGAGCACGGCCTAGTTATACCACACGTTTTTAGCACTGTCAAGTATAGAGTGCTAAAATTCACAAAAGAATAATACTTTTATAATATTCCATGCAATCTTTTCAACTGCACCTGCCGCACAAGGGACGAAGCCCAGCGTCAGAGATATTTCTGGATGGTCGGCACAAGGATATTCATATTGATCGGCTTTGAAACATGGTCGTTCATCCCGGCATCCAATGCCGCCTGTTTATCTTCGGAAAAAGCATTTGCAGTCATGGCGATGATGGGGATATCCGCTTTGGGGAGATCATCCATCCTCCGTATCTTTTTTGCCGCATCGTAGCCGTTCATCACAGGCATCTGGATGTCCATAAGGATCAGTTGATAGGTTCCGTTCGCAGCTTTTTCCAGCATATCCACACATTCCACGCCATCTTTGGCGCGGTCTACCGTGCAGCCCTCTTCCTGCAGCAGCTCGACGGCGATTTCCGCATTCAGGTCGTTGTCCTCGGCCAGCAAGATTTTTGTACCGGACAGGCTCTTTTTGTCCGAAGAAGTGGTATCCCGTTTTGCCTGTCTTTCCTCCTGCGATGCAATGCGGCAGGGAATGGTGACGGCAAACGTGGAGCCAACACCGATCTTGCTCTCCACTTCCACGGTGCCGCCCATCAGCCCGACCAGCTTTTTCACGATGCCCATCCCGATGCCGCTGCCTTCCACTTTGCTGACAGTGGAAGTGCGCTCCCGTTCAAAGGGTTCAAAGATATGCTTCTGGAACTCCTGCGACATTCCGATGCCGTTATCGGCAACCGTGATCACCGTATCGCACCAGCCCTCTTTCTTGCCGGGCTTCTGCGTGATATCGCAGTGGATCGTGCCACAGGCACCTGTGTATTTGACTGCATTGCTGACAAGGTTCGTGCAGACCTCGGTCAGGTGTGGAATATCCGCATAGACATACGGATGCTGCAGCTGTGCTGTCACCGTAAGCGTCTGCCCCTTGCTGTCTGCCTGATTCTGGAACATCGCAATGCAATTACGGAAATCCTTCTCCACATCCGAAACCGAATATTCGATCTCCGTCCTATCATTCTCGATCCGGGCAAGGTCCAGAACATTGTTCAGCAGCATCAGCAGGTTCTGTCCGCACACCTGAATGTTCTCCATGTATTTTTCCAGCTTTGCAGGGTCGTCCAGATGCCGGGAGGCAAGATCTGCGTAACCGATAATGGCGTTCATGGGCGTACGGATATCATGAGACATATTGAACAGGAAGGTGGACTTGGCGCGGTTCGCGCTCTCCGCGTTTTCCACAGCGACCTGCAATTTTGCATTCAGCTCCTGCGTATCGTTTGCGGCTTTCTTTGCAGCAGCTTCGGCTTTACGCGCCTTCTGGAGCAGCTTCAGGATCGTGAGCAGAACAACTGCAACGGCAATGCTGCTGATCAGCATAACCATGAAGAAGTTATCCTTTATAAACTCGCTCAGGGTAACCTTCCGCGCAGAGCTCTGATACATTGCAATGGAACCGGCAAGCAGATTGATCGGCTTTGCCTTGATCGTTTTGTTCAGGATGGACAGCAAGCTGCAGTTTCCGCTCTTGACCGCAAAACAGGATTTTACAGGGTTCAACAGCGGAACGCTGTAAAAGCCGTATTTCTTACTGTAATTTTCCTCACTGCTGATCCCTGTAACAAAGCAATCTGCCCGTCCGGTTTTGATCAGCTTTGCCGCATCCTCCTGTGTATCACAGTCCACGATCTCCCACTGCGGATAATAAAACGCAAGGTACTTTTTCAGGGAGAGCTTGTTTTTGGGAACGGCAATGCGGTTTGCCTTGCTCTCGTTAAAGTGCTGTTTGTTCGTGACCGCCATCAGGTTTGTGATCCACGTTGTGCTGGTACAGGCAACACGATACTCTTCCGCCAGATTCGGGTTCTGGTCGAAATGGAAGATCATGTCGATCTCGCCTGATTTCAGGGCATCGAGTTCCGCTTCTATGCTGTCATAGCCGACGATCTGGAATTCCAGTTCCTGATTTCCAAGACAACCTGCTGCAAACTGAATATAGTCCGTGATCGCCCCGGTAAGCTTCCCGGTGGCCGGGTCAAAGTTGCTGACGCCGTTATCACTCGTCAGAAAGCCCATCCGGATCGCGCCGTGCTCTTTGAGCCACGCCTTTTCCTCCCCTGTAAGGATGGGCGTATAATCCATTGAGAAATACCGTTTATATAGATCCGCCGTATAAAAAGGATCCGCTTCGTCCAACACGCTCATTGCATAATCCAGTTCTTCCTTGATATCAGGCCGGTCCTTATTGATCGCATAGTAGATGCTGGATTCTCCCACACGGGTCATGGTCGAAATGCCAAGCTCTGCCCAGAAAGCTTCTTCCAGTGAAACAAAGCAGTCGATCTCGTGGTTTGCCAGCTTTTGCTTCACATCCTCGTTGTCGGAAATGTTGACGTGTTCCGTTTTTATGCCGTGTTTTTCCTCCCATTCGGTCAGCATCACTTCCGGTTCCATTCCCATCAGAACACCGATCTTTTTGCCGTTCAGCGTTTTGAAGTTGGAGGCGGAGATGTCTGTGCGCGAGAAATCAGCATAGAGGTAATATTTTTCTTCCCCCATCGGCTCGTCCGAAAACAGCATCTCCTCAGCGCGGTCTTCCGTATAAGAAATATCGCCCATGATGTCGATCTCGCCCTTTTTGAGTTTTTCAAAACAGTCTGACCAATCGCAGGTCACATACTCAAACTGCCAGCCTGTATAGCCGGATAGTGTTTCCAGCAATTCGTAGCCGTAGCCTTTTCTTGCACCCCTCTCGTTGACATAGTTGAAGGTGTCCTCAAACGAGCCGACACGGACGACCTTTGCAGGGGCGGTTTCTGCGGCAGCCTTCACAGGGAGCACGGCTGACAGCAACAGCAGCAGGCTCAGCATCGCACAGACGCTTTTCCGCATCAGCGTCTGCATGGTTTCGCTCGTTCCAGAGTTTTTCATTTTTCCCAATCTTTCTCCGCCCCAGACGGTCTCATTCCGGTTTCATTTCCATTGCACAGGTTTCAAGAAGTTCATTGCAGCATGATTCATGCCCTGTTGTCAGCAGTTTTTTGAACCGTATATACCAACGTATCTAGTATGTATTGTAACATTCCGACAGAAGCATTTCAAGAGTTTATGTTTGTGAATACTACTTATTATTTATGATCAGTGCTTGACAAAAAAATCCGCCGAGGAGCCTTCCAACGGGGAAAGCACCTCGGCGGGATTCGTCTAGCGGGTCTGGGTTTTCTCGGTGGTGTTCTTTTCCTTCGCAAAAAATCGTTCTACGTTTTCTGTGCCCGAACCAGTTCCTGCAAGGATCATACCACATTTCCCGCCAAAGCGGTATCGGTCTGCCCGGTGTATTCAATCCAGAATTTTACCGTCAATGGAGATGGTGACCACCTGCCACGGAATGAACTTTCCGCTGGTCTGCAGTGCCTTTTTCGCTGCCATCTCCAAGCCGCCGCAGCAGGGCACCTCCATGCGGAGGATGGTCACGCTCTGGATGTCGTTGCTGCGCAGGA
>OJKW01000070.1_pt1 | contig 98903 bp, 73 predicted proteins | sample 1596591 | NCBI WGS metagenome assembly OJKW01 (sample SAMEA4350166, study PRJEB24818) | metagenome | biome: human; feature: gut; material: faeces | place: Denmark | collected 2013-09 | reverse complement strand
AGCAGGTTCATAATGCATATGTTTATTGTCTTGCGTTTTATATCCTGCATAAAGTGTTCCAGAACATGGCTTTAGGGCAACTTGGCAGTTTAAACTTTGCTAATTTGGTAACATGCGGACATTCATTAAATAAAAAATAGAAATAACCATAAAAATAAACAGCTATGAAAAAATATAGTGACAAAACAGAACGGATAATCATGAGCAACGGCAACGTAATGGAGGTAAAGTACAAGTCGGAGTTGTTGGAGCAGATTAGGCAGGACTTCGAGATAATGGAGAATGAATCGTCGGACATTGACCCCGGATTTTTCACTGAGGATGATGTCCGGTCGCTTTATGAGTTCCTGTTAATGAGGCACAAGGACGATTGGTACGTGATTGACGATATAGAAGATGACGAAGACGGGGAAGAATACCATGAAACCGAAGACTCCTATTATGAAGAAAAAGAGGAGTATTATTATAAGGAGGAACGAACCGATGAAGAAGATGACGGAAATTGGTAAATGATATAATCAAGATAAGGTTGGCCACTTTTTAATTCATGGTCTATAACACGGACTTATTTAAGGCCTTGGATGAAACGAGTGCCCACCTTGTCTTTTGGCTATGTAACGATTGATGAATTTGTAAACATATTAAAAAGGAAAAGATGAAAAAGAAAACAATAAAAGTTCCTGATGGCATAAGGTTTCTTGGCCAGTGGAAGGATTTTGACGGATTACTGCCTGACTGCCATTTTATACTTAACAAGGCACTTACTGGCGTTGGAGCGACACAGCATTTCCTTACCAATGACACACCCGTAGTATTGGCTTCACCCAGATGTTCGCTGATGGAAAGCAAAAGGCTTAAGCACCCCGATATATGGTTCTACCGTGATATGTCAGACAATGCATGTATGGACGGGAACATCAAGAAAAGCGGGAAGAAGGCCACATACGAGGACATACAAAAGTTCAACGAAGAGACGGCAAGATACGTTACCGACTGCTACAACAACCACAGGACGCCGAAGGTAATGGTGACATACGATTCGTTGGGGCACGTGATAGGGGCGTTGAAGTCAATAGGCCTTGGTTCTTTGGACGGTTGGACATTGGTTATCGACGAGTTCCAGGCCATTTTCACGGATTCTGCCTTCAAGTCGCTGACGGAAATGAGGCTGTTGGAGGATGCAGGGTGTTTCAGGAAGGCGATATTCCTCAGCGCCACGCCGTACCTCGAGGATTACATGGAGCAGCTGGACGAATTCAAGGACATGCCATATATCGAACTCCTGTGGCCTGAAGACATGAGGGAGGAAGCCGTGGTGACAAACATAACGCTAAGGAAGGACGAGTCGAGGTGTTCGGTATGCGGCAAAATCATCAGGAACATGAAATCCGGAAGGACGGTGAAGTTCGGGACGAAGGAAATAGACACTACGGAGGCGGTCTTTTACATGAACAACGTGTCCGACATCTGCCGCATAATAAGGAAATGCGGGCTTGCACAGGACGAGGTGAACATCCTCTGCTCGAAAAGCAACGGGGACAAGCTGAGAAAACACGGATTGCAACCGGGGAATTATCCCAAAGAGGGAGAAAGGCACAAACCGTTCACTTTCTGTACAAGGACCGCTTATTTAGGTGTCGATTTCTATTCAACGTGTGCCTATTCCTACATATTCGCAGACCCATCACAAAAGACGCTCGCCCTGGACATCAGCACCGACCTTCCCCAGATACTCGGAAGGCAAAGGCTTGAGACCAACCCATACCGCAACGAGGCCATACTGTTCATCAAGGAAAACTCGCTGGGACTGGACGACAAGGATTTCTCAAAGTATATCAAGGAAAAGGAAAAACGCACCGACGACCTGATAAACTGCTACGAAAGGATGACCCGTGAAGAACAGAACCTCAACCTTCCGAAATACAGGGGCAGCATGGAGCGTGACCGTTACAGGGACGATTACCTTATGGTGGTGGACGACAGGAAATCCGGAAAGCCGTCGGTCAAGTTCAACACCCTTTATATGCTGGCGGAAATAAGGGCGTGGCAGATAAGGAAGAAGAACTACAGCAGCCAGTACAGCGTGGCAAGGGAGCAAAGGCAGGCAGGAATAATGCCGGTATCTGGAACAAAGTCGACGAACCCAGACGTACTTTCCTTCAAGGCGGATTTCGAGGGAACGGGAATAACAGACAGGAAAATCAAGGTCTATTGCGATTTCCGTAACATGCATCCGGATTTGGTCGGAGAACTGGATTTCGTGCCAAATAAATACGCCGGATATTGGGACGCACTCGGATATGACAACCTGAAGTCGCTCGGGTTCCAGGAGAGCAGGATAAAATCGGCGTTGTCCGAACCTACCCCGTTTGATGACAGGACGGTAATCGAGGTAAGGAACGCACTTGAGGAAAGACGCTATACGCCCAAGGAACTGAAATCGGTACTCGGCAAGGTGTATGATGGGACTGGCCGTAAAAGGAAAGCCAGCGCCAATGATGCGGCTGAATACGTTACGGTAATGAATTATCAGGATTCAAGGACAGGAAAAAGGTATATCGACGTCAAGTCACTGTACCAGAAAGACATAACCTTCTTCCCTTTTGCCTGGCTGCCCAATTCACCAGGAAAGATGACAATTGACAGGTTTCTTGGGATGGTAAGGACAGGCAGTTACAAGATAAGGAAGTCCGGGAAGGAAACGAGCTTGAAAGACGCAATATCCGAAATAAGGGGCATTGACGACGGGGAGCTACAGGACAGTATGAAAAAAGACCTGCTTCCCGTGGTATGCGTCAACGGTTGTTTCAAGTACAGGAGCGACAACTGGATAGAGAAGTATTCGTCATTCACGGCCCTTGACTATGACGGTTTCGATGACAGGGAAAGCATGACGGAAGCCAAGGAAAAGCTCAAGTCATATCCGTTTGTTTATTCAGTATTCGAAACACCGAGCGGAAAGGGACTGAAAGCGATAGTTCTCCATGACTCCGTAAACCCTGAAAACCATTGGAACCTTTACCTTCAGCTGATGGAAATATGCAGGCTTCCCCAGATAGACGATGGAGTGATGGACCTTTCAAGATGCCAATACCTAAGTTATGACCCTGACATATGGGTCAATCCTGAACCTGTGGCTTTCCATTTCAAGTTTGACAATACACTCGTTAAGCCTGAAACAAAGAACGATAAATTTGTGGCAGTACAGGATGATGGCGATGCAAGGCTTGACGATTACACCTCCAATTTCCTTGAACGGCTTGGAAAGATGGTATTGACTGACGATGCGGTAATGGAAAGGCTTGACAAACACTGGAAGAAGGAAAGGCCTGAATACTTCGAGAAAGGCAATAGGCATAATTCAATGCTGGTAATTGCCGGGACTCTCTGCAAAGCCGGAATACGGAAGGATAAAGCCCTGGAATATCTGGAGGATGCATATTGTGAAATGCCTGGAAAGGAAATAGAAGGAGTTGTTGATTACTCGTACAGCCATAATACGTTCGGCAGTGACAGGAGGTTTTATAGGTCAAGCATATAAGCCGGTTCGGTTCGTATTGTAGTCACCATTGCCTGACCATTTTGTGTTTTCTGTAAGTATAATGTACATGATGGCAAAACAGTAAGCAAGGTCAGATAAGGATAAAATGCAGTAAGGTGTAGGACAATAATATCCCGGTCTTGTCATATCTACATTAGAGAGGTGTGGCAGGATTGGGATTTTCTTTGTTCAATATAATGCCGGGATAAGGACCGTTTTTATTCTATTTGGAAGTGGTGTTTGTGGATACTCCCGTCCGTAGGTATTTGCTAGTGATTAATTGAAAATAACAAAAAATCCCACTGAAAATACCATGTTTCCTATATAAAGGGATTATCTCAGTTATGAAAAGTGTTATCCATTGTATCACTAGAGGAACTACGTTGGCAAATATCCATGAACACCACTTTTTTACTTTACATGGTTTCTTTAGTTTTACACATGATGACTCGAAGGTATGAAGATAAGGAGCAATACCAAAAGCGAAATTATAACTTTGGCTGGGAGTAACTATAGAATGCAGGAAGCCATAGTACAAGGTAAAGAGTTCAGAAAAGAGGTTACGTTTGATTTTCTTGGTATGTTGGGAATAAAGAGGAGCAGGAATGAAAAGGATAATTAAGGCGGACATAAATTCGATACAATAAAACTTCGAACCAATCTTACTGAAAAACAAGTACCCCTCCAAACCGTACTGATAAAAAAGTGTGGCAAGGAGGGGATATTTTTGTTATTTCACTTTAAAAGTGAAATTATTTATCGTTGTTTCCTCTATTTTGGGAAATAATCTGTATATTTGTCACCTAAAACAGGAAAACATGAGAAAGGACGTTATAAAATCGCTTATAGCCCTAAGACAGAATGATATTCCGTTCGAAGTGATTGAACGTGACGTGGAATTGCCAATAAACCGCAAGAAGATAATAATCGTGCCAGGAGTAAGACGTTGCGGTAAGTCCACAATGATGGAGATAGCAATAAACAATCTTGTCAAAGAGGGAGTGCCCAAACGGAACATACTATGGATAGGGTTCGATGACGAGCGCCTTTTCAATATGTCTTCCGATGAGCTGGACGATGTGATAGTGTCTTACATGGAGATGTTTCCCGACGTACCGATAAAGGACACCTATATGTTTTTTGACGAAATCCAGCTTATAAAAGGCTGGGAATATTTTGTCCTGCGTGTCTACAAGTCATACTGCAAGAACATTTACGTCTGTGGAAGCAACGCCGCCATGCTTTCAAGCGAACTCGGTTCAGCCCTTAGGGGATATCCTTTGGAATATGAGGCTTACCCATTGTCATTCAACGAATTCTGCCGTTTCAAGGGGATTGCCACCGATATATACCTTGAACAGGATAGGGCACGGTTGAAAAACGCCTTTGATGAATACAACAGGGCAAGCGCGTTCCCGGAGATTGTTCTCACCCCTTCAAGGTCGGAACAGTTGAAATTGCTCCATGGCTACTTTGACACGATGATTCTGCGTGACCTTGCCGAGCATTACAATATAACGAATACGGGAGTTGTAAGATATTTCGTCAAACGCATCATGGCAAACCTTACGAAGCCTACATCGATAAACGCAATCTACAACGACATCAAGTCGCAGGGACTGAAGGTCGGCAAGGACGACCTGTACCTCTGGGCCGACTACGCCTGCAACGTTTTCATGTTTGTCAGGGCACCACGTTACAACCGCTCGATTGTAAAGGAACACAAGTCGCTCGACAAGTTTTACTGCATCGACAACGGGCTTCGCAGTGCCGTGCTAATGCCACAGAGTAACGACAACGGCAAGAACCTTGAGAATACTGTATTTATGGAGCTTTACCGCCGCCGTATGCCCTCGGACAAAATCTCATATTACCAGGAAAAAGCCGAGTGTGATTTCGTAATCCAGCGTGAAGACCGTGTAATGCAGTTAATCCAGGTTACATGGAGCATGACTGACGACGAGACCCGTAAACGTGAAATTAAAGGGTTGCTTGAAGCATCGTCAGTCACTGGTTGCGACAACCTGTTGATTATAACCGATGATGAAGAAAACAGTCTTGAGGTCGACGGGAAAAAAGTGAATGTCGTTCCTGCATGGAAATGGCTGCTTAATAAAGGCGGCATTTAACGGGGATTTAATGACGGTCTTGATTGCTGACAAAACAGCACTAATGGAAATAAAGCAAAAAGGATTGCCATATAAGACAACCCCTCGTCGGTAATTTTTCTGTTATACATGCAAATAAATATAATTCTGAGTCATTTATACCTGCTTTATCTTTACCTGCCCTTGTACATTTCGTCGTAATATTTCTGGTAATCACCAGACGTTACATTATCCATCCAAGCCTGGTTGTCAAGATACCAACGCACAGTCTTCTCTATGCCGTCCTCGAACTGAAGGCTCGGCTCCCATCCAAGCTCCATTTGTAATTTACGTGAATCAATGGCGTAACGCATGTCGTGACCCTTGCGGTCGGTAACATAAGTGATGAGGTTCATATCCTCGCCTTCTTTCCTTCCGAGCAGACGGTCAACTGTTCTTATGACAACCTTGATGATGTCGATGTTCTTCCACTCGTTGAAACCGCCGATGTTGTAGGTGTCAGCAATCTTGCCTTTATGGAAAATCAGGTCAATCGCCCTTGCGTGGTCTTCCACATACAGCCAGTCACGTACATTCTCTCCCTTTCCGTAGACAGGCAGCGGCTTCCTGTGGCGGATGTTGTTGATGAACAAGGGTATCAACTTTTCGGGGAACTGGTAAGGGCCGTAGTTGTTCGAGCAGTTGGTTACTATGGTAGGCATTCCGTATGTGTCGTGGAAAGCGCGGACAAAATGGTCTGAACTTGCCTTTGATGCAGAATAGGGAGAGTGCGGATTGTATTTCGTTTCCTCGGTGAAGAACTCCGTTCCATAGGCGTGGTGGTGCTCCGAACTTGCCTTCGTTGTGAACGGCGACTCTATTCCCTCGGGGTTCGTCAGTTCCAACGCACCGTAAACCTCGTCCGTCGAGATATGGTATAAGCGCTTTCCATCGTATCCTTCAGGGCGGCTCTCCCAGTATTCCTTGGCTGCCTGCAACAGTGTCAGCGTACCTATTACGTTTGTATGGGCGAATGTGAACGGGTCTTTTATGCTCCTGTCAACGTGGCTCTCTGCCGCAAGGTGGATTATCCCGTCAACATTGTACTTCTCCATCAACGCCTTCACCGTTACGTAGTCACAAATGTCAGCCTTTACGAAAGTATAATTCTCCTTGCCCTCAATGTCCTTCAGGTTTGCCAAATTTCCTGCATACGTCAGCTTGTCGAGGTTGATTATTCGGTATTCGGGGTATTTGTTCACGAACAGGCGTGCCACATGACTTCCTATGAATCCGGCTCCGCCGGTTATGATGATGTTTCTCTTAAATTCCATGATTCTTGTGTCGTTAATTTGTCAATGAAATCTTGTTTTATAAAAGACGGCCTTTCGGCTTGTAATTCATGGCCTTTTGTCTTCCAATACGTGCCTTTTTACAACGTAAATTACCGTCTTTTGGAATATGTTTCGTGTTCTACTGGTTTTCAGTACATTAAAGAATGATGCTTACGCCTTCAATGTGCCCATATTACCCATACACGTCTTTAATGAATCCGTCCAATATGGTATTTTCAGCCCGAATGTCTCCTTTATTTTCGTTTTGTCAAGAACCGAATATGCAGGGCGTTTAACAGGACTTGGGAACTCGTCGCTGTGGCAAGGCTCTATGTCGCAAGCAGTGTTTCCCGCAAGCTCGGCGATTTTCTTGGTGAAGTCGAACCATGAACAGACACCCTCGTTGCTGAAATGGTATATTCCTCTTCTTGAGTATCCCCCTTTCGGGCTTTCCTTTTCATAGTCTGCAAGCAAGGTCTTTATTGCAACAGCAAGGTCGTAAGCGTATGTCGGTGTACCTGTCTGGTCGAAAACGACGGTGAGTTTCGGTTTTGTCGCAGTAAGGTTGAGCATTGTCTTTACGAAGTTCTTGCCGAACTCGGAATAGAGCCACGCCGTCCTGATGATGACGTAATCACAACCAACAGATTCTATATTCTGTTCGCCCTCGAGTTTGGTCTTGCCATAGACTCCAGTAGGTGTTCCCTTTTGGTTTTCCCTGCAAGGCGTGTTGTAAGGGTCGCCGCCGAAAACGTAATCCGTAGAAATCTGTACGAGCAGTCCTCCGACTTCTTTCATTGCTTCGGCCAGGAGTTTGGGTGCATCAGCATTGAGCTTCCTGCAAAGCACTTCGTCACTTTCCGCCTTGTCTACATTTGTGTATGCGGCGCAGTTGACTATGCACCGTATATCTTTTTCTTTTACTATTTTTTGTATAGCTTCAGCATCGGTCATATCCAAGATTGTCGTTTCAACGCTCTCAACCTCTACGACATCCGTAAAAGTATAATTGTCGTTCGTGTCTTTGCTTATTATGCGCATTTCGTTGCCAAGCTGGCCGTTTGCGCCTGTAACAAGTATGTTCATGTTGTTTGTTTTTTTAGGAGTAAAGGAGTAAGGAGAGGAGAAGTAAGGAGAAATGCCTTGTTCAATTCATAATTCATAGTTGATTGGTTCTCACCCTCCCACTTTCTCACCTTCTCACCGTCCTTTTACCTTTTTACTTTTTTACCCTTTTACCTTTAAATAGTAAATGGAGAGTCAAAATCTTTCAACAGTGGGTGCTTCGTGTCCTTCTCGCTCAGTATGGCGTGTTCGGTAGGTATGCGCCAGTCAATTCCAAGACTACCGTCAAGGATACTAATGCCTCCGTCAGCCTCTGGATGGTAGGACTCGTCGCACTTGTATTGAAACACCGCCGTCTCGCTCAACACGGCAAAACCGTGGGCAAAGCCTTTCGGGATGAAGAACTGCCTGTGGTTGTCCTCCGTCAATTCAACCGCAACGTGCTTTCCGTATGTTGGCGAGCCTTTCCTGATGTCAACCGCAACGTCGAGAACCTTTCCCCTTACGCACCTCACCAGTTTTGCCTGTGTATATGGCGGACGCTGGAAATGCAGCCCACGCATGACACCATACGAAGACATACTTTCATTATCTTGGACAAACTCCACGTGCCCGACTTTCTCCTCAAACTCCCGTTGCGAGAAGCTCTCGAAGAAATATCCCCGTGCGTCCTTGAATATGCGTGGCTCTATGATTACCACGCCCTCTATACTCGTCTTTATTACTTCCATTGTGTTTTAATGTTTATTCCGTTTGCAAACCAGCTTCTCCCCACTGGGGAGATTGAGAGGGGTTTCTCAATACTCCAAGTTTTTTGTTACGTCATCCTCTCTTTCTCCAAGAATCGACATGAGATACTTTCCATAGTCGTTCTTCAACATCGGCTGCGCCACTTCCCTTAACTTGTCAGCCGTTATCCATCCCTTCCGGTAGGCAATGCCCTCAAGGCAGGCTACTTTAAGACCTTGCCTTTTCTCCAAAACCTCAATAAAGGTACTTGCCTCCGACAAAGAATCATGAGTTCCCGTGTCAAGCCAAGCAAAGCCACGAGCCATCGTCTGTACTTTCAGTTCCTTGTCCTTCAGGAATTCCTGGTTTACCGTGGTGATTTCAAGTTCACCACGAGCCGACGGCTTGATGTTCTTTGCGATATTGACAACCTTGTTGGGATAGAAATACAGTCCTACAACAGCATAGTTGCTCTTCGGGTATTCGGGTTTCTCCTCGATGCTAAGACAGTTACCATCCTTGTCAAACTCCGCTACGCCGTAACGCTCGGGGTCGCTGACCCTGTAACCGAACACCGTTGCCTTGCCGTTCTCTTCTGCATCAACAACAGCTTGTTCCAGCAAATCGTTCAGTCCTGCGCCATAGAAGATATTATCACCCAACACGAGACAAGCACAATCATCCCCGATGAACTTCTCCCCGATAATGAACGCCTGTGCCAGTCCGTCCGGTGACGGTTGCTCTGCATACTCGAACCTCACCCCGAAGTTACTTCCGTCACCCAACAATCTCTTAAATCCCGGCAAATCGTAAGGAGTAGAGATAATCAAAATCTCCCTGATACCTGCCAGCATCAGCACCGAAATCGGATAATAAATCATCGGCTTGTCGAAAATCGGAATGAGTTGCTTGCTGATTCCCTTGGTGATAGGATACAACCTTGTACCGCTGCCACCTGCCAATACGAGTCCTTTCATAATTCAGGATTTATGTTGATTCTTCTTGTTTATATTCGTTACCTTTGCAATCGTAAATAAAATTAGTATGAATAATATTACATTTATTTGGTGCTTATTTGGCTGCTATTATACTTTTACCGATAGCCGTTATATGTAATTTATTCCGTAAATAAAACTATTATTTTCCAAATGGATTTTTGTACATGCCAAGCAACTGCTTTGAAAAATAATAGAAAAACTGCATGTCATCAACGAAGTAACGCTTAAACATACGTCTTGGTTCCATCAAGAAACGATAGAACCATTCCAAGGCCAACTTTTGGTATATCTTCGGTGCCCGCTTTATATTACCAGCCTCAAAGTCAATGGTTGCTCCCAACGCCATCCATAAATCCACATATGGCATTTTTGTCTTGTGTGTGTGTATCCACTTTTCCTGTTTAGGGCAACCCACGCCAACCAATACAACGTTGGCACCGCTCTCGTTTATCATCTTATAGATAGAAAAATTCTCTTCATCTTTCCGCTCGAAACCATATGAGGGTGAATAAGCTCCCACAATAATCTGTCTACCTACTTTCTCATTGATGTGTTTCATCGCTTTTTGAGCCACACCGTCCATCGCACCTAACAGAAAAATCTTGCAGTTGGGGTCGTCTTTATGATATAGGTAGTATTCAGCGAAAAAGCTCGAACCAGGAATAGCTTCAGGTAGCGATCGTTTTAACAGCTTGGACAGCAGATAGAGTATCTTGCTATCGCACACCACCCACTCTGCCTGCCGACAAATATTATAGAACTCTTTGTCGTACTGTAATTTCACCAATTGGTCAACGTTAGGGGTTATCAACACTCCCTTATTTAATTTCTGCAATAACTCGCTTTTGGTAAGTGAAAGTAAATCAACATTCAGAATTCTGACAGTTTCCATATTTTAAGTTTATGTTCATTCCGTAAAAATCCAATTGCATGATTGAAAAACATAACAGAAAGTACAAAGATTAGCCTTTGCACTGTAAGATGATAGCGAATCCAAGACATTCTTTACGATTGAGAGAATCAAAATGTAAGCAAAAGAATATTTGTAGAAGAAACGATTGGTTGAACTGGATAAATTATCAGTCCGAACAAAATATATCTAATTCATAAAATGAGAGTCTAAACCGTATAGTCAAAATCTATATTCTTTTATTGCTTGACTTCCCAATAAATCTAACCTACACATGATGTTGGTTGATGAGCTTCTAACAATATGTTATCAACATAAGCCATTAGATACACTATAATCCCCAAATGTTTATAAATTTTCCCAATCATGGATAAATACAGAACCTATGGCATAGGGTGAATCATGAATAAGGACCATAAATGCTGTAACTTCATTGCAGCCTGACAATGAAAGGTTTCAAAATAAATAACAAAAGACATTATATTGAATAGAGTTTTAGGGTGGTGATTTTCAATACCCCCGGCAACTTATTCTGTATAAACTCTAATGAAAAGTCTATACTTGGTTTGAAAATGCTTTTCTAATATATCCTAACGAGTGTTGGCGCTCATTCTTTAGTTTCTCAGCAGATTGTGAATAATCAATATCACTGATTTGAAGCAGGGGGCTGCCTACGGAAACGATGCGATTCTCCAAACCTAACTTTTGAAGGATGCTTGTCAGGCGGCTGTTCGTGGAATGTTGACTTTTAATGACAGAGTAGAAAGGTTTTGAGAAATTTACGGAGAAAACTGTTCCATGAAAAGAGTTGGTAACTACATATTCAGCCCTTGCAAACAAGCCAACAAAGTCGGAAGGTCCGGCGGTTAATATCTCTTCGATGTCTTTTCCCGAATGCTCCGGATAGGCATCGCGGCAGATGCGGACTATTTTCAAGTTGCGTTGTTTGGCGATATGTCTTGCCAGTTCCAAGACATAATTACACGGCTTGATGGTAACGATATACACCAACAGATATTTTTCCTTTGGGCACATGTCAAACTTGGCAACCTCAAGCCATTCCTGACTGTCAAGAAGAAGAGTCGGGTCGAGAACAACGTCAACATCACGATGTAACAAGTTGCCTAACAGTTTTGATGCTTGTTGTTCACGCACCGAAAGCCATGAGAACTCCGAAAGCCACTTCTTGAATACTTTTTCCGCGTCTTTTGATATGACCGACAGACCGATGCTTGATGCGTAGGAAACTTTCTTGGTTCCCTTTTTGTCAAAGCAGGCAAGAAACGGCTCCAATGAATAGCCCTTCTCATAATTCCACACTTGGTCGCTGCCTATGCAAATAACATCATAATCAAAATCCGCATCATATAAAGACCTCACCGAAGGATAAACGGTTTTGGTCAAATGGTTGTATTTTTCGTGAAATTCATCAAAACGTTTGTTACGCAACCGTTTATTCTTCTGATAAAATAAACAGAACAGGTTTTGCACAATTGGCAATAACTTTACCTTGACTTTCTGCTTGAAAGAGATGGGCACAGTAAGATTCTCTCCTTTGAAGTCATGGCCGGGGTTGATGCCGAACAGGAAGTTCACGACTTCCGCATCATACCCCATTTTGTGCAACTTTCTGTATAGGGCGCAGCATTGCAGTTCCGCCCCATAGTTGTTAACATTTAATATCGTAAGGATTCCTATTTTCATGTCCGGTTATATCTTTTTCAGTTCTTCGTATATCCTTTTATTCACAACTTCATGAGAGAATGTTTCCTTTACCCTGTTCCGCATCTTTACAGACAGTTCTTTCAAGTCCATAGTTTCCCTAATTTGAATGATTTTCTCCGCGTATGACTGCGGCTCATAACCGTCAACTATTAACCTATCGTCGCCCACGATGGCACGGTTGAAATGATAATCGCTCACCACCGGGACAAGCCCTTGTGCCATTGCCTCATTCAACGAATTAGAGTGTCCCTCACAACGCTCCTTTGACGGAAAAACAAAGAAGTGCTGGCTTTGCATAATTTCCTTGATTTCGGCAAATGGGGTCAAGCCCTTACGGGTGATATGACTTTTCTGAGGCGACGCCTCTATCATGGCATCGATGTCCTTTACATATTGTTCGCTATAACCCGAACCACCAATAATGGTAAGATAAACATCACCATATCGTTGACACAACTGATTGAAAGCCTTTATCACCACATCAACATTCTTCTCTGGCGTAACCCTGCCGAAATAACAAAGATTGAGCTTGTCTTTCGGACGTTCTGTTACAGTTTCCGCAATGTTCTCTTCTACCACGTAATTGGGATAATATACAAGGTGAGTATCGCTGATTTTCTTGACGATTTCCAACGATGGCATACCTTCAAACCATGCCTGGGCTTGCAAGTCCATGTTCTTCTTGACAATCCAGCGGTATAACCGAGAGCCTCGGTCGTAAAAGTCCATAAACTGTCCGCCCTTCATGTAGGTGACAGACTTATAGCCTAGCATCCGCACAACTAAGGTTATTATCAACTCGTAGGGCGCCAGTTTTCCTCCGTATGTAAGCATCAGGAACGCACTGCTCCTGCGGTTGCCAAACAACATATGGCCAATAATCTTGCATAGATCAATAACGGCAAACGATTGAGTCTCGAGAAAATGTACAAATCTTCCCTCCATGACACAACGTCTTCTCACAATGGGAATCATCTTATAGCCCATGTTTTCCAATCCTTTTATTACCCGCCGTGCTGAAGACTGACCGCCGCTTTTAGGGGTTTCCGACATCTTGCCGATGTTGCCGAATACGTAAAACTTCTTGATCATGATATGAATAAGTTAGATTGCTTACAAAAACCTTTTCAGCAGTCGCATCAAGTCGAATGGCAAATACCAATTGACGGTCTTCAACAAACGTTTGGCTTTCATTGCCAATCCCTGCCTGCTGTAATACAAATCCACGACATCTTTCAGTGTTTTGTTGCTATCGCGCAATCCGTCAAGCATCATCTTGCGCAGCTCCATATTGGGCGTATACACCTTTCCATAACTCTGTTTAACGAGGACTTCCGACATACAACTGTCCTCTGTCTTGAACATGTCCTTAATGGCGTTAAATGCCTGCATTCCTCTTTCCGAAGTGATGGCTACGGCAGACACGCCTTTCCTGTCGTTCAAGAACCGTTTTCCCCAGAAGTCGCCCAGCCTGATGTCGGTGTATTCCATCGTGCTGCGCAGTTTGCAACTGGAGCAGGCATCATTCAACACATGGTCTGAAAAGAAAAGTGAATAGAATTCATCGTGCTTCGGGCTGCTGATAAAAGCCTTAACTCCCTCTACTACTACTACTACGTAGAACGTTCCCCAGCCTTTCACCTTGCTGCGGAACTGCACTTCATCAAATTTTTTATTGTCCACTTTCAGTTTAATGGACTGTTCGTACTTGTTCCAGACCAACATCGATGGACAACCATGGCAAAACAAGTCTATCAAAATGCAGTTGTCCCTGAGGTTACGTAAGGACAAGAATTTGTGGATAGCGTAAATATGGCAAGGGAGTCCGAAGATGGCAAACTTTTCAGTTCTGACATTCTTTACAAGACTTTTAAATGCTTCAAAACTATATGATTGGATATATTTTGATCCACGAAAGACATCCGTTTCCTCCTCGGTGCGTGCAACAATGTGTTCAGCACGGTGATTGTCATCGTTATAGGCCACTCCGATGCACGTATACCCCTGCGTGATAAGTTCCTTGGCCAAAGCATCAGCCACGCCTCCTGATGTCACTTTTTCAAGTACCTCATTCTGTTTGCATTGGGCGGATTTCACGGCTATCCTGTTTTCCTCTCCTACACTCGTTACTTTGACATCAGAATCAAACTTGTAGCACACTTTCACGCACATGCCGCAGTCAACGCACTTAGCCGCGTCCAAATAAGGGCGGTAAAAGCCATCCTCATTTAGTCGTATCGTTATGGCATCCCTGGGACATACGGCAGCACACATTTGGCAACTGGTACAATCATGGATTGCAGATTTGTCGGTTATATTCATTCTTTCAATATGGATTGGAATAGTTTTTCATATTTCTTTGCACAACACTCCATTGAAAGATTGTCTCTATACATCGTCTTCAAGGAGTCAGTTGATATATCTTTCTTGTTGTCTATGGCCCTTTTCAAGGTGTTGTAATAGGATTCATCGCTGATGGTCTTGGCTATAAATCCATTTTTGCCGTCTTCTATTATATCATTGAATCCGCTCACGGGTGTCCCTACAGGTATGCAACCACAGGCTAATGCCTCGATGAGGGTTATTGGCATGCCCTCATAGTCAGAAGAAAGAGTAAAGAAGTCTGAACAGGAAAGATAATCCTCTACATTGTGACGCTGGCCTAAAAAATGGATGTTCTTGTTGGCTTGTTTTATGACAGGCAAGATATCTGGTGAATCATAGCCGTTTCCAATGACCAACAACACGACATCCTCACCCTCCTCAATTAACTTGTTAAAGCATTTGACTAATCTTGGGATGTTTTTCTGTGGATTACATCTGGCAATTATGATGAAGACCTTTGTTGCAGGATGAGACTTGTACTGTTCGATTTCATTTTTTACATCATTATACTTGTGGGTAATGCTTGTCGCTGCCCTTCCGTTGTATATCAGTCTTATCGGTTCTACACCAAACACCTCTTTTATTGATTTTGCATTTTGGTGAGATATGGCCACTTGTTGCAGTAGTTTCAGTTTGAGGCATACCTTTTTCACCACATATCTAAACTTTGCCCTGTCGCGTTCCTTGTCAGCCTGATTATGCGATGTTACAATAAACTTTTTCTTTCTATCAAAAAACACCGCCAAAAATCCAAAATATGTGGCGGTAAGGTGAAAATGCACGATGTCACATTCCGTCCGTCTTATGACCTTATACAACTTATAGAAAGTGCTAAGGCCAAATTTCCCCAAACCCATGTTCAACAGCCTTACATCGCTGCTTAATTCGTCCTTGTAAAATCCGAAATTACTTATGGAAAAGTCTTTCATAGTCAACAGCGTGACATCATGACCGTCCTTCGCCATCTGATTACACAAATCGACGACGAACCGCTCTGCTCCACCAGAATTGAGAGCAGGAATTACCTCAAGTATTCTCATGTTGACTGATTGCCTATCTCAATATGACCTCTTTCAAGGCATCCAAATACCCATGTCCAAATTTCAAGTCAGGCTCCATATAGTTACCTTCTGCCCATTCGTTCCATGAACGTAGGAATAGTATCTTATGTTCCGGCTGTTTATCCTTAATAAGCTCCATGGCTTCAAGCACATGCTTTTTGAATAGTTCAGGTGTGGAACCGGTGTATATCACGGCTCTTCGGCCTCCTCGTGGTGAGCGATCCCAGTTGGGGACTATGGATGGATAACCATTCTCCATCTTGTCATATTCCGTAAAGAGATGAGCGATAATATCCTTGTACTTGTATTTGTCGAGGGGAGCAATTTTAGGGAAGTATATGCGCAGCTTGTGCTCTATCATCTTGATGATTTTGCCTTTTACTTTGCTTTCGGCATACCATAAATTTGACGGAGCAATGGCATCGAACCCCATTTCCAATATTTTTTGATGCTTGCTAAGCCAGCCACCCGCTAACCCTACGAAGTGTATGCCTTTAAGCCCATTTTCAACGGCAAGGTCTCGCCACATCTTCATGAAATGCGGTGCGTCGGGAAGTGCGGCAGGATCGTAAATCATAAAAATCGGCTTGCCGTCGACTATTATGTAACGCTTATCCTTAAACGCAGGCAATACATTGTGAAAATGAGATATTATATCTTCATCTCCAGGGTATTCCTGAATCATCAAATCCACATTCTTGTGGTTTTGCGCATCACTGTTCCATGTCCTCCTGCTCCAGCTATGGTTCGCCCACCCAAGGCAAAATGGAAAATCCGGCTTACCGCTTTTCAATACCTCATCAAAGATTTCTGCCATCAGTGTGCGACCGTTGCCGAACCAGTAATGCCAATACATAAAGCCTTCCACACCGGCCTCACGAGCCATATCCGCCTGTGCCTCCCTGACCCATGGGCACCGCAAGTCATAATATCCCAAATCGGCAGGCACCCGTGGTTGGTAATGACCACGGAAGAGCGGCTTAGCCTTTCCTACATTAGTCCATTCAGTAAATCCTTTCCCCCACCACTCGTCATTTTCCTTAAACGGATGGTATTGAGGCAAGTAAAATGCTATTACACGTGCTTTTCTTTTCATTGTTGATTCAATTTGTATTTAATTATTTTGGCAGGAACACCCGCCACTATACAATTGTCTGGAATGTCATGGGTGACAACAGCATTTGGAGCGACAGTCACATTGTTCCCGATTGTAATCTTTCCATATGCACCGCTATTAGTAAAAAATGTCACATTGTTACCAATCTTAGGTACACCGTCATCGGCAGTCCTGCCTATGCACACACCAGGATATACGCAAAAGTTTTCACCTATTATAGCTTTACTGTTAATTACGATACTTCCCCAATGGAATATCTTAATGTTAAAACCAATGGATGCTGTACCAAATTGGAAACCCAATTTCCGTCCGATTTTTCTCATTAACCACTTGTTACCCCCCCCTATTATTTTGTGTATCAATGATTTATGATGATAATACCAAGCAAGTCTCTTGCAACGGATATATGTACCGACATACCAACTGTCATATCCTAAAAGGAATGCCTTGAAGGATGTGTCGTAAAAGCTCTGTTCCTCTTCCATTCTACGCTTAAAGTCCTTATTCATTTTTATTCCCTATTTTGAAGTGACAAACCTCTGATACACATATTCTATTTTCTCTATTACTGTAGGAATCTCTCTTTTAAGTAGATTATTTATCTTCGCTGTCTGCTTTCTCCCATCAAGCCCGTTAGCTGTAAACGCCCCATCAAACTTGAAACTATATGCAAGTCCAAACACTGGAACACCAGTATAGATTGCTGCAAAATTGGCGTGCATACGTGTGCCGATAAAGAAGCTCATTAAACTAATCACGTATTTTACTTTCGGGGAAGTTAAATCTTCATCGAGAAATACCACATTCTGTTTATCCTTCAATTTATTATAAGCTTCGCGGCAAGCAACAATATCATCATTAGATGGTTCTGGGTTGTTATAATTGTATGAGTGGGGAATAAGATAAACAGTAACCCCTTTCCTTTGGAAATGACTAATCAGTTCATTTATGAGAATTGGATATTGTTCAAACTGACCGGATAATGTACGGAAAGTATTGCTGTAAGCTAAGCCACTTACATTTATACCGATAGAGTTTTTGGGAACAGAAATATCCCATGGCTGTGGTTTCATGAATGCTGAGAGGTCTTTCGTTAGTTCATATTTCACATCCATTTTCATTAATTCGCCAGTAAACTTGTCGTCTCTAACATAAACCATGTTTGCATACCTCAAAATGCGTTCAGCAATCAATAAGTTCCCTTTGTCGCTGAATGGTCCCAATGTTTGTGGTAGAATGATTACAGGAATATCTTTGCGCATGGCATAGTTGATGTCATGTAACCTACTTAGAAATGCAGTTGTACTATAAATATCAGAAAAGCCATCGCCACCATTAATCGCAGCCACCAAAGAAATCTGACGCATAGTTTTACCAAACGAGGTGAAAGGAAGCAGAATCCCCAGTCGCATATACAATATCGCTTCCAAAAAGAACACATTAAAAGTTATATGTTTCCAATCGCCATCAGCGGTTGAAATGATTTCCTCAAAACGCCCCCTGTTTTGAGGTTTCAAAAAATTTTTTATTCTGCGAAAATTAACTAATATTTGGTTGTGCTTCAGAAGTTCCTTTTCTTTTAGAAAAGATATTGCTCCATAACTTAAGGCCGCTGTGCCCCTATTATTATCATGAATGTTGAAACCGGAAATTAAAACGTATTTTCTATCTTTCATATTGCTACTAATTTTTGTTTTGAGACTTATATTGCATTTGTCTGTTGATAATCAATAAAGAATAGAAAAGCAAGAAATATTTCATATAGCCATATTCTCCAGTAATGCATGTAAAAGATATATAATATGTAATCAGCAGCATGATGAATAAGCCTAAAGATTTTTCTCGCATTTGTTTCGAGAAACTGAATATTTTATAGAACATTATGCCCCAGATTAGAAACCCCACCAACCCATAATTGCACAATATCACAAAGACAAGAGATTCGAAAGAGTAAAGTCTTGGATGAGTGCCATATATTGACCAATAATAGGAGTTATATCCATAACCTTTTCCGAATGCCATGCAATTTCTAACTTCATCAAAGGCTGCATCTAATTGCTCCAACCGCATTTCAATTGAAGAGCCACCAACTTCTGAGCCCCTACTGTCGGTCATAGACAAAATTGTTTCAGATAGAGCTGGAATTTGGATTATTATAAAATAACCTATTATTCCTAACATTGAAACATAAAAGAATGCCTTGAAATTTTTCTTCTGTAATAAATAGACTGCAATAGTGATAAACAACGCTGCGATCGGAGTGCGGATACCACAGAAAAAGATACATGAAAGCAGACCGACCAAGATACCCAATAAAACAACATTTTTATTGTCTGTAACATTAGAATAAATGTACACAGCAGCCATACCAAGGAAGGCTCCAAATGTCATTGGGTGAGTAAATGTTGAGGAAATCTTTATCATCAGTCTGTTTGATTGGTCACCAAATTGTGCTTCCAATAATTCGGCATTATTTATATTTGCCAATTCCATTATATATGGATTGATACCCTGAAGAGGAATTAAAACGAACGCATATGCAATAACCACAATACAAACTAATGCCATTGTAACAAGACAATGCTTACCTATCTTGTTGTCATATTGTGATGCGCTGAATACTACAATAGGTAATATCAAGTTGAATACATCTAGTCTCCATTTGTTTATTGCATATCCTATCGGAACCCCGTCTTGGAATAGCATTTCCATAATGAGTAATCCATAGAGAATGAAGAACGGTATGAATGGCTTGTATGCAAACTGTATCTTTCCGTATTTTCTGCTGCAATCAACACAATACGCAAGCAGCAAAGCCGTATTCATCAAATTCCATCCAAGCGAAAATCCTCCGACATTTATATTGCAATAAGGAACAAGAAATATGTATGCAATGTATGAACACAAGCCTATTCTGAACTTCACAAAAAAGAGAACCAAAATGGTTACTGTCAATAAAGTTTGTACAGCTAGCATTGCAAATGTTATTTGTTTGAACCAGACTGGTCTATCGACATATGTCCATTTCTATCTGGCTTTACAATCCCTTTTATAACATTGTAAGCCTGTGGACCTATGAAATCCTGTAGCATTCTTTTTAAACCATCTCTTGGCGGTTTATTTTTATCGCCCTTGATTTCATTTTCTGTAGAAACAAACACCTCAAATAACATCGGTTTGTCAGCCATTTCTTCTTTGAGGAATTTTCCTGCATTAAGAATGAAATCATCTTTTTCTGATGCAGACATATATTCAAAACCAAGATTTTCAGCATAAGATTTAACTAATGAATGGCTTTGATTACCAAAATGCCCACCAGCAGATATGTATATCGGGGTTTCATTTTCAAATATGCTACCTATATTTCCCGGTTTCCTGAATATGACTCCATTTCCATTATTAATTAGTAAAATACGAATGTTCTTATTTATATGGCGATTGCCTAATACGTTCATGTCATAAAAGAATGCCAAATCGCCCAATATGCAAAAATACAATTTCTCAGGATGAACAAGTGACGCACCTAGCAAAGAAGACATATTTCCATCTATCCCAAATCCTCCTTGATTACAATTGACATTGATGCTGTCAGCAATATTATAACAATTCCATGAATATAGTGTGCTTGCGATACCCAAGTGAAGGATTGAGTTGTGAGGCATTCTGTTTCTAAGATAATTTGTTATCCAACCATTGCTGAGAGGTACGTCCTGTATTCTGGACTGCATATCATCGTATTTCTTAAAACATTCCTTATAATATGTGGTAGGCATGGTTCCTTTCTCTTTTACATATTGTGTAAAAAAATAAGATTCTGGCATTTCAAATACATTGGTCAGTTTACGATATGTATCCCTTAACTCACCATCCTCATTTACTCGCCATACCTCCTTGGGTTTACAACTATATGCCGCAGCACTGACTTCCCCAATGTGAATCAACAAATCCATTGATAAGCACTCGTCACCAGACAACATTGCATGGCTTAGACCATATTTCCCATGGTAACCGCTACAAACATCCCTAAACACAACGGCATTGTAACATTCACAAAATTTGTCTATGGCCTGAATCTCTTCGTTCCGCATTTTTTTGTGAGTTCCAATGAATACGGCTATCTTATTTTGGGTTATTTCTGGCAGATTATCAAGGGGGTAGTACCTGCTTATCTTTCTTACCTTGGGTAGGCTGAGAACATTAAAATTCTTGCTGTATGTTGTGGGCAAGTTAATGTGAGCAGGTCCTCCTCCGTGTTGGCGTAGAGCTAAAATAGCCCGATTTATCTTTATCGTGCAGTTCCACATATCCTCATCATCCTTAATAACTTGTAAATGTTCACTACAAACACAAGCATCTTTGGGAATCTGTGTCCGATCGATTTGTTGGTCTATCAAATGTCCAATCTTGCATTCCTCTCTTGTGGATGTGATAGCGAGAACTGGCAGTTTCCTATAATATGCCTCCGTAAGTCCTGGAAAATAATTTCTTGATGCAGTCGCTCCAGTGCAGGATATAACTACAGGTTCGCCACTTTCTTCAGCCATACCGCAAGCTATGTATGCTGCAGAGCGTTCATCAACAGATGAGTATATTTCAAAAAATGGGTCGTGCATTAGACTCCCAACGAACGTTATGTTTGTAGTTCCTGGAGATGCTATTACGCGTCTTATGTTGTGGGCTTTGAGCAAAGCCACCATAAGTAGGATATTTTTTTCATCTGAATAATGTAAATCGTTCATATTAGACATACTTTAATTATTTGAGATATATTTCATATGATTATACGGAATTATACGGAATTTCTTACCTGCTATTTTAGAAATGAAACGAAGCGATAAAGAAAGTATTTAATCATCATTTTCACACTGTGAAATTCACCCACCTTCGCATATTCTTTGGTTATCCTATCTCTGCTAGCCTCGTCTTTCCAATTGACATTGCGAAAATTTTGTTTTGCGATGAAAGATTCAAGACATTTGGCAAGCCCAACCATTGTCGGAGTGAAAGTATCAACATCTATGAACTTTCCTATTTTAGTATTGTCGAACGTCCTGTTAAAATAACGGTCATAAATCAGTTGATAGAATGGTCTGTCGTCACGCTGATATGGATATTTATCAAGAATAAGTAATTTGGGCTTTTTGCCAGTATACCGTTCAATCACATCCAAATATAAATGGAGAATTTCCCCCCATGTATGGCTTTCTGTAACTGTAATATGGAATGCTTGTGAATATGCTTCATGACAGCCAATGAGTGCGGCAATACTCCGAGCTACATCATATCCATAAGTTAATGTAGTGCGTTTTTCCAAAACGTCTTTTGAGAAGACAATTGTTCTTCCCTTCAATGCCCTATACAACCACGCTTCCTTTTCAAAAACGCCTAACTGCAAACGGCTCTCACTGTATGTAATATAAGGTCGTATAATTGTCCAGTTGGTTTTACCGGAATTTCTTAGAATGTTTTCCTGCCTTGCCTTGGCTAAAGCATATTCATCGGATTTTAAATATATACTGTCATGGCTTACGTCAAGAAGTCTCATACTATCTTCCATTATTGGAGATTCCTGCGCAGCGTAGACTCTTGAACTGCTTAAAAATATATATTGTTTTGTGGAACGAAGTAAGGCTTCGACTCTATTCGAGAAGTCCACAGTAGAATATGCCATGAAATCTACAATTGCATCCCACGGGTGCATCTTTAATAAGGGGAACAAAAAAACGTCATCATGGGCATTACCAACATGGTATGATATGTTAGTTTGGTTTTCATGTGCCGTTCTACTCGTAACATATATGTGGTTATCTAAATTTTGACTAAGAATGTGAACAAGATGTTCCCCCATAGCTCCTGTTCCACCTAAAATAAGGATATTCATAATTTATGCGTGTATTTTTTCCAAATGCTCTTTACCTTAGAAATCACCTTCCTCTTTTCTGACCGTCCTAATCCTACAATGTATATCCCCAACAAGGTGGAAAATAGTGCAGAAATGGTTGTGACGCACAAGCGCACAAAACTAGTATCCATTGTATGTACAACTATCATGGGAATAGTAAAAGCAATCAGTGTAACTACAAATGTAAGTAGTATAACTTCCCGTAAATAATCATTGATAGGAATTCCTAATATTTTCTTTGCCATTATCAATCTGACAAACACGAGAAGATAGTAGACCATAATGTAAATGATATATGTAGCATACGCAGGCAAACCTCTTTTAAAAGCAATCCAAGTCAAGGGAAAAACAAAGCATCCTACCATTGTGACCCACAGTTGGTAACTTTTTATATTCCCTGTGGCAAGCACTCCAACTAACAAAGTGTTTCCCATACCTGTCACTAAGGCACCCAATAAAGTTAGTTGCAGAAAAGTCGGCGCATGTTCTGGTACGGTCTTAAGCCATAGGCTCAATATATGTTCAGCTTCGCAAATGATAGGAACTATAAAAATAAGCGTAAGGAAATAGGAATATTTGGCACCTCTGCACATTAGCTTATACATATAGCCCATTTCGTTAGCAGCATATGATTTCGTGATTTGTGGATTCATTGCTACAGTAAAGTTGTTCACAAACTGCATCACCGCATGTTGGACTTGTCCAGCCACACCACGTGCCGCATTAAATGTCACTCCGAAAAAGACATTTATCAACATATCCACTCCTTGTGTATTGAGCATATACGCTCCGTTGCCAAAAAAACTCCACCCTGCAAAAGATGTCATTTCTTTAACCAAGGATTTATCGTGAACAAAAGTATAATGACTTTCTTCAAAATGTCGATGGCAATAAATTCCATAAATCAATCTTATTAATAATGACACTACTACCAAGAGCACCGCGTAAGTAGCCAATTTATCGTATGGGGAGATGAGTAGCATATACACTACAACGAGTTTCAACACGGCTTCCATGACGCTAATGTAAGCGAAGGCAGACATTCGTTCATGTGCTATTATACAGGCGTTGTATGGAATACTTATCAGTCCAATTATGAAAGATAAAAGAGAACACTGTAATACCCAGTTGGCTGCCACCATTCGTTCGGCAGGTATGTTCATCTTGGTGTTAAGGAACCATAAACCAAACAGTTCTACAAGGATGAACACAATAACTGATATGCTTGCCTGAATATTTACGCTAGTACAAAAGATTTTTTTTAGTTTCTCGAAATCACCATGACCTATTTCAAATGTTATAAAACGGCTGATAGACGTTGATAAAGAACCCGAAATAACAGTAAACATTGTAACAACACCGCCAACAACATTATATATTCCATAATCCTCTACACCAAGTGTATTGAGAACCACCCTGCTGGTATATAACGTGATTAGCATAATGGACAACGTGCGCATATATAGCAGCAACGTATTTTTGGCTATACGCGTGGTTTTTGCTGAAAAATTATTCATTAAATACTAGAAATTAGTGTACTGATTATAAAATGCTGTTCTTCTCATAATACTACTGGTAAGCGTCCAATTCTGACGTACCCCCTGTTTTTCAAGCGGTATGTATGAAATAAGATTAAAATCTGGTTGATATTTATAATTTGTTAGCACTTATGCCGATGGTTGAGGGCATAAGTTTTCCGTAGTCACGGTTGTCTGCGAGTATTTCAGTAAAATTTCTTACATTAAGTCGATAGTGTTAAGTTTATCCTTTGTTTTTATGCACATTGTGAAATGAAAATGTGCTATAGATCACTTTCTATGAGCAATGTCTTTAATTCATCATCACTCAATCCTTTATAAGTTTCTTCATTCATTTTTTACAAAAATCTTTTGCTGACTGTTTATCAAAAAATATCCTATCAGGTAGTATTTCTCTATTGTTTTCTACAAAATTATATTTTTCTATTTTATACGTTTGTCCAATTTCCAAAACCGTATATATTGGAATATATTTCATTGTTTTAGCCTTATTTATTTGTATTTTCGTACCATTCAGCGAATCTTCTCAATCCATCTCTCAACTGCGTACTTGGCTTAAAACCAAAATCGTTTTCTAATGGAGTAGTATTTGCATAAGTAACAGGAACATCGCCCGGTTGCATCGGTACAAGTTCTTTGTGAGCTTCAAAATCATAGTCTTTTGGCAATGCCCCGGCCTTGACCAATTCTTCCTGTAGGATTGTAACAAAGTCAAGCAGGTTTTCTGGATGGTTGTTGCCGATGTTGTAAACTTTGTATGGTGGTATTGGCAGACCGTCTTCACCGTTCAACCGTTCCGGAGCGTGTCGCATCACCCTGACAACACCTTCCACGATGTCGTCAATATAAGTGAAATCACGCTTGCAATGGCCGTAGTTGAAGATTTTTATTGTCTCGCCTTTTACTAATTTGTCCGTAAATCCGAAGTAAGCCATGTCAGGCCGTCCTGCTGGTCCGTAGACGGTAAAGAACCTCAATCCCGTTGAAGGGATGTTGTAAAGCTTGCTGTAAGCATGGGCCATCAGCTCGTTGCTCTTTTTTGTGGCGGCATACAGACTGACGGGGTTGTCCACCTTGTCATCAGTTGAATACGGAACTTTCTTGTTGCTTCCGTAAACACTGCTCGAACTTGCATAAACCAAATGTTCAACTCCTATTTGCCCGTTATCGTATGAATGTCTGCAAGCCTCCAATATATTGTAAAAGCCGATAATGTTTGATGAAATGTATGCATCTGGATGGCTTATGCTGTAACGAACACCTGCTTGGGCCGCTAAATTAACAACGATCTGAGGCTTATATTCATCAAAAATACTGTTTACTGTCGTCCTATCAGAAATATCCCCTTTGATAAATACAAAAGACGGGTAATCAGAAAGCTCCTTTAGCCGTTCCTCTTTCAGACGTACATCATAATAGTCATTCATGTTGTCGATGCCTATTACCTTTATTCCTTGTACGTCTTTTAACAGTCTTTTCGCCAAGTTGGAGCCAATAAATCCTGCTGCTCCCGTAACAAGTACTGTCTTGCCTGTCAAAGTTATATTTGCAATTAACATGATTAACCAATTAAATAATAAGTGTAAAAAGAATATTTTGCAAAAAGTTCTATTTATGGTTATTGTAACTTATAGAGGTGTCGCAGGTGTATAGTCATCCCTGTCATTTACACGATTATGATACCATAGATTACCGTTTTTATGTGTAGAATAAACTTTACTACCAGCCTTTTTCAATGCACCGACAATTGCTTGACTTATGTACTTTCCATATCTTTCTGCGGATATGTATGCAATTTCAGGGCGAATATGGTTTATCATTTCGTTGCTCATGTTATGTTTGCTGCCATGATGGGGAACTTTCAGTAAAGTGACGTTGGAAATAGATTTCTTATCTATTTCATCCATGTTTGCAAAAGCTTCTCTGCCCGCATCTCCCATAAACAAGTATTTTTTGTCGTCATCAGTTTTGAACAATACCATCATGCTGCTTTGGTTGTGAGCAGAGGCATCATCGGAAGTTTTGTTCAATATCGGGCTAAACACCTTTCCGTTATAAGGCGTAACAATCGCATCATCACTGTCGGAACCCTCATCATCGTGTGCCTGTAGTTTATTCCGAAATGAATAAACCAACTGTTCATAATAAGCTTCTGTAGGTGCAACTATCTCTATATGATTAGAGAGATGTGAATAATTACTGTCAGAAAACGCTTCTTCATACTGCACTTTAGCCTTGTTCAGCATGTCAAACAGATTACGGCCATCGTCTAATGAAAAAACTTCTCTCGCTTCTTTCTCCACGCTTGTTTGCAGACGATACCTCTTCACTTCATCTGCGGATACATGATTTCCAGGATCGTCAACTAACATTTTCCCAATTGTTATGCACCCAGACACATTTTCTTCAATCTGTTCTAACAAATAAATGAAACCACCAAAATGATCAGCATCGCAATGAGTGCAAATGGCCAAGTCAATAAAATGGTTAGGGTATCGCATTTTAATGAAATCACTTACTTCCTTCCCGTCGGAATAATTACCCGCATCAATCAAGACGGTGTAACTTTCATTATTCTCTTCGTTGAAGAAATGGATCAGGCAAGCATCTGCCGCACCAACCGATAGTAAATCTATTTCGTAGCGTGTAATTTTCATGATTTTTTCTCCTTGTTTGAAACATAAACCTCGAATAAAGTCCAAGCATATCTTTCAGCAGCTTCCCGAAGTTGTAAGAATGCCAACGTCCCTTGCAACGATACGATCAACAATCCTATCATCAGTTCAGTGCTCATGCCAATGCCTACGATTAATGCAAATATCTGGATAAATAGAATCAAGATGGCGACGCACACTAACCCACCTAACAAATTTCGCTGGAATCCATACCGATAATTACTTTGCTCAAGAATGGAATTTTGACGGAGCGATTGTCGAATTAACCCTACTGCACCTACGATATTCAATCTCGCTTCATGTTCATTATCATCCTCTTCTTTATCAGTGAACATCTGATAATTATAATCTTGTAGAACTCTTTCCCTTACCGACCTTTTCATTTCTTGTGGTAATTTTGTGTCATGCCATAACAAGAACTGTGTAGTAGGCATCCTTGTTTCATCTTTTTGAAACAACTTGAATTGGAAAACTTTCTTAGATACGTATCTAAATAATTCACGGATATAGAAACCAATAGCAGCATAAATCACAGCCATTGGAAGCAATATGGACACAAATTTAAGAAAGGCAAACCACGCATCATTGCCATGTGTCATTTGAATCCAGATTGCGTAAGCCGTTAAAAACGTCGGAACAATCAATGCAGACCAAGCAGAATACAGATACGCATGGCGTTCATATTTATTCATATCTTAATATGCTTTATAAGCATTTAATCAAAAAAAATCAGTCTCTTCTGAAAATATCCCTTGTATAAACCTTGTCTTTCACGTCATCAAGACAAGAATCGTATCTATTTGCAATAATAGCCCTACATTGTGCCTTGAAAGCATTTAAGTCATTCACAACTTTACTGCCAAAAAACGAAGCCCCATCCTCAAGCGTAGGTTCATAAATGATAACTTTTGCCCCTTTTGCCTTAATCCTTTTCATTACGCCCTGGATTGAAGATTGACGGAAATTATCAGAATTAGACTTCATTGTAAGGCGGTAAACTCCAATTGTAACATCCTGCTCCTTTTTCTCGTCCCATTTGCTGTTTGCCGTGTAATATCCAGCCAATTGCAATACCCTGTCGGCAATAAAATCTTTCCTTGTGCGGTTGCTTTCCACAATGGCCTGGATTAAGTTTTCAGGAACGTCTGCGTAGTTGGCAAGAAGCTGTTTGGTATCTTTCGGCAGACAGTAACCACCGTAACCAAAGCTCGGGTTGTTGTAATGTGTTCCGATACGTGGGTCAAGACATACGCCGTTGATTATCGCCTGTGTATCGAGTCCCTTCATTTCGGCGTAGGTATCAAGCTCGTTAAAGTAGGAAACACGGAGAGCAAGGTAGGTGTTGGCAAAAAGTTTCACTGCTTCCGCTTCAGTAGTTCCCATGAATAAAGTATCAATATTCTCCTTTATTGCCCCTTCCTTTAACAATGCGGCAAATTCATGGGCTGCCTTATCCAACCGTTCATCACCTTCTGGACGACCAACTATTATTCTACTTGGGTAAAGGTTGTCATACAGAGCCTTACTTTCACGTAGGAATTCGGGTGAGAAAATGATATTGTCGGTATCCATCTTCTTCCTTACCATTTCCGTATAGCCGACAGGAATGGTGCTTTTAATAACCATTATAGCATTGGGATTGACGCTCTTCACCAACTCGATTACTTCCTCAACGTGGCTCGTATCAAAGTAGTTTTTTACCGGATCGTAATTGGTCGGGGCTGCAATGACAACGAAATCAGCGTCCGAATATGCTTTTGCCCCGTCTATTGTCGCTGTCAGGTTCAAATCTTTTTCTGCCAAGTATTTCTCGATATAGTCATCCTGTATTGGTGACTTACGCTGGTTTATCAAGTCTACTTTTTCGGGGATTACGTCTACAGCCGTTACTTGATGATGTTGGCTGAGAAGGGTTGCTATACTTAGACCTACATAGCCAGTTCCAGCTATTGCAATTTTTATATTTGGATTCATAATCATTGTTGGTTTAAATTCGATTTATGTATATGCCAATCGTATTTGTTGACACTGTTTATTTAAGACGGTTTATATTTTTGCGTTTGAAATGATGACAGCCCGTATGAATTTTACCGATAAACGTTGCAAAACGGCTAAACTCAACAAGCTGCCATCACTTTTCATTACAATTGCCGACGTTCAATCTTTGTGCTATGTTCTTGAATAATCTCCCGTTCGATGTTAAAGTTCATTCATCGCAGATTCTGGAGCAAGCCAATTCAGGAAGTCAAGAATATTCGGCTCGTCAGTATAGAAACCGTTTATGTCCTTATCGAAGTCTCCGTAAAAGTCTTGATAGAGAGTATATCTATTTCCGAACTTCGTGGTGAAGAACTTATGTCTTGAATCCTCTTTCTCATCTTCATGTATCTTATCCCAGAAAACTTCACTATTCCATAAATCAAAGGAGTTTTTATCCAACCAAACTATGGGGCCATTTATGTATGTTTTTCCGAGATATGTAACAAGCTGGCCGACAAAACACTGGCCCTCAATCTTCCTTCTTGAAACACGAGTTGGAAATATGACATTAAGGGTGGTATTGTCCTTTTTCATTATCGTCACAGTTCTTCCGTCATCTTTACTGTTCAACGGCAGGTAAGAGTCAAGAGGGTGTGGTTTTATGGCTTCCAGGCTTGCTATCACATCCCTTCCGTCTTCATCCATCTTGAAACTCTCGGCAATTCTTGAAAGCAATGTACAGCCTTCCTTGTCATGCCAATTGAAAGCCAAATCGGATTCAAGCATTTCTTTTGCCTTTTTCATGTCACCACCAGCAAGTTCAAGGAATGCGTCTTTTCTGTATTGTAGGTTGGGATATACTCTTCTTATGGTCTTGTCCTGAATGGCGAAATACAAAGCCACATCTTTCAACCTTTGGAAATCCCCTGACAAAACATTTCCCTTTATCCATTGTTTCAGGCTGCTTTCGGGTGCATCGGCTACGGCTTGGGTAAAGGCATTATAAAGAAGGTTAGTGTCTTTTGTTGATAGATCCAACTTGTCACACCAATAAAAAGCCATGTTACCCAAACTTCTGTAAATTACGCTATAAGAGGAATCAATATCGACGGACACTGTATTTTCGACAAGCATAACCAATTGGAGCAGGTAGTATTCGTTCATATTCCTGGCACTTCCTTTTGCGATGTCATGGAATTGCTTGTAGACACCGTAATAAAAAGCCACATCACCATCTACATTCATGGTCGGGTGATGAAGTTTCTGCCACCTCTTCTTGAATATGGCTTCAGAAGTTATGGTTATATTTGAAGATTGGTTGTTATGCCGCTTTTTCACTGTCTTGCATCCTTAATTTCATTTTTCACCTTTTCACTTCCTCACCTTTCCACCTTTTTATATATGTAGCCACACTGTCCTGAGATACCTCCTCCAGACAGCAAGATGGGTCGTGGTGTTTATTTCCTTGCAGATATTAGTGCAGGTGTTTATGAGTTCATCTTTCACTTCGTTGATATTTTCTTTTGATGATACAGTTATTGCCATTACATTGAGCCGTTCTTTTCCTATATTAAAGTTTTGTATTGGTTTGACTTTTGATTTTTCGTTGGTAAGGACATCGTATAAGGTAGGGGCATAATTGTGGAACGACTCAATCAGCTTTTCATTGCTTTCCTTTTTTTCTGAATTATCAATGTTGCTTGCCGCTTGTGTTTTCGTTCCTTTCACCAATTTCTCGTTTGCCTTACCAGCTGTCATAAAATACTCTCCAAGAAAATAATCCCAGTTCGCAAAGATGGTAAAACTTTCTTTGTCCTTGTCTTGCTTTATTCCGATGTGGGCATAATAAGTAGTCGTAACCGTTTCCTCTTTTTCCTTACTTGGATAATATACCTGCTCCGTTATATCTACTTTCCTTATTATCTCGGTGAAATTTGTATGTTGTATCTTGGTTTCGTGTTGGTCGTCTTCAAATTCAACACCGGGAGTAGGAGTAAGGAATGGCCTGATTACGAGTTTATTCCAGTTGGCTTTCACATAACCTGGATTGTCTTTCTCGTAACGGATTAAGTTCAGGATTAACTCAGCATTCTTCGTATCAAGTTTAGCAAACCTTTGGCTTAACTCTTTGTGTTCTTTATTATACAGGCTTTTACAGAAATCAACCAACGAGGGCTTGAACGTTAACTCGTCGACAAATTCATAAAGCATCGGAAGTGTCTTTTCTCCATAACCACAGCCTTGGATTAAACCTATCAACAAATCAACAGCCCTTTCCTTGATTGTCCCTAATGTCTGCCTGTCTCCTTCTGCATTATGAACCCTTACTACGTGAAAATTCCAGATGTTGGGGATTGATACAGCCCTGTCCAATCCTTTTAAGCGATAAACCAGCCTTTTGTCCCTCCTGAATTTAGTGATATATCCTTCAGTTCCTGCAAGTGGGCCATCGATTACTTTTACAATGTCATTAGGTTCGTTTGTTTTGGGATTGAAAGCATAGTCCGTATAAGGGCGTTCAAGGGGTATTGCTGTGTTGGGGTAGTTCTCGTTGTAATCCTTGAGTTGCCTCATTTGGTCTTCAGGAATTACGCTCATCGACGCTTTCTTTCCGTTTTCCGTCTTTCTTTCGTACTGAATGAACTCCTCCATTGAATATCGGCCGAGAAATTCCGACAATGCTTTCTGTGTTGCCAGGACGAATACAAAACCTGAAAAAAGAGGCCCTTTCTTTATTTCCTTACCTAAACCGACATCTACGGTAGTACGGTCTGGGGCGTATATTTCAAGGATGTTGCTGTTCTCCGCCTTGTATTTCTCAAGAAGTTCCACGGTAGCTTTTTCACGGTGGGGCCTGGTACGGACGATATACCAGCGGAAGTCTACGTTATTAAGCTTGTCCTTCATGAAAGCAAGGAAAGTAAGGCCGGAGTTTAAAGAGCAGGATAATATAGGAAACCATAATCAAAGGTCTTGCGGAAAGCACGTTCTCCACGTTCCCTTCATGACAACCGCATGAAAGTTCCCAAATACCTTTTCAAGATGAATGACTGTGTAAAGCGGCCTGTTTCCATTGGGCTTTATCGCATTATCTTTCAGGCGTAACGGAGGGTATCCCGGACGAAACTCAGCAGCGATTACCTACCGTTGTTATGTGGTGTGACGAACAAAGCGTTGCAGGCTTCATTTTTCTCATTTCCATACCACAAAATTCCTTGTTGTTTCCTTAATTTAGTTCTTGTTCCTATGGAGGATATATCACCGTTGCATAAGTATAAAACCTCCACTTGCCTGCAAAGTTACGAAAAACAGCGGATTTACGGCACTTTCGGAGGACTTTTTTGATGAAAAATTTTCTTTTGTGTTGGACTAAAACGCGCATTGTTTGACTAAAAACCAGCAAGCCATAAACTAACGTGTTGATATTAAACACTTTACAGCAAAACACCGCTTCATACTTATGAAACCTCCACGTTAGTAAAACATTTCCACCCCGTTTTTTCACTTCAAGATCCTGCCGAGAAACCGCTTGTTGGCCCTCGTTACAACAGCTGTGTCTATAGTGGAGAGGTATATTTGCGTTGTCTTTATGTCGCTGTGTCCCAGCCCTTTACCCACTACCGTTATATCGTTACCCATGTCCCTCATTATCGAAGCCCAGGAGTGTCTCGCCACGTAGGTTGTAAGCGGAATATGAAGCCCGGCCATTTCACCTATCTTCTTCAGGTTTCGGTTGACGTTGTGCTCCGCTTTTTCATATTGCTTCCTCTCCATACCATCCTGTTTGGTTATGATGGGCAATAAATAAGGTGTGTCTTTAGTCAAGTGTGAGTAGGCGTCCACAATCTCCTGCATCGGCTTTTCCCAACTTATCGTTAGTGTCTGTCCCGTCTTCTTGCGTGAGTATTGCAGTTGCCCGTTCCTTATGTCGGATTTCTTCAGGTAGGCAATATCAACGAAAGACATACCCTGCAAGTACAAGCTCAACATGAACATATCACAGGCAAAAGCAAGAGGAGAGCCGTCCTTGAATTTGAGTTTCCTTATTGCCTTTATCGCGTCGATTGATATGGCACGCTTGGTTGTTGTAGCGAAGCCAGTGAACACATGACGGAAAATATCCCTGTCATCGGTCAATCCCAATTCTACGGCTTTCAAGTACAAGGTTTTAAATGTTCTAAGGTAGCACGAAGATGAGTTCCTTTTCAGCCCCTTATTCTTCATCCATGCCTCGTATTGGTTTATTACGTCTTCATTGAGGTCATAGAATGTTATATCCTTACCGTTCCTGAAAGAAGAGAAACTGGCCAACGAATCACGGTATGTCTTTGCGGTACCGTCCCTCTTTGCAGCCGTCTTTTTTGCAATCATCGAGCGTATGAAGGTGAAGAATGTAGGACAATCCGGTTGCCTGTTGTATTCGGAAACGATGTCGTCAACAGAATAGTCCGTCTTTTCTTTCTCCGTTTCGGCTATAATCCTTGAAAACCGTTCCATGCTCCATTTCAACTTGGAGGACACCATCTCAAGATACGCCTTCCTCTCCTCCGTACCTCCGATGATTACCGATGAAGAGGCGTTGTCCCACTCACGAGGAAAAACATGACAACCGGTGAAGACAGCCCTCGCCACCCTCTTGTGTATAACCTGGAAATACAGAGTGCCCTCCTTCCCATCTACCGTAGACTGTCGGAACTTTATCTTCACCGTTGCCATATACCTTTATTTTAATTATTGATTTTCAGTTACTTACGTTACTAAAACTAACCGTTCTGCAAAAGGCCGTCAATCGTATTGTAAAAGACCGTATATCACCTCGCAAAAGACGGCAAAACGCAATGCGAAAAGCCGTGAATTGAAGCCCCTCCCCACCACGCTGGTTCAGAGAATGACAAGGAGGAGCCGTTGGATTATGTTTAAGTTCAGTTCATTTCATTCCAGATAGCGTCGTTAAGTTCCTCTATTTCAGCTTCGGTCAATTTTCCTGCGGGGAATTTATACCTGTCACTGAACTCATGGAAAACACAATACCTGCAGTGCTTGAATCCGTAGGCCAGCCCGTCAGGGAACAGCCATCTTACTTCATCGGAACAATAAGATATGAGTCCGTTGCCGCTACAGTTCAGGAAAAGCAAGTCCTTCCCTATGCGTGTCGAATCACCAAGGCCCTCAAGCATCCAGTCGGTGAAAAAAGCCAATATCGGTTCCTCCCCGAATCCAGACCGAATCTTTCCTATGGTCATGCCTATATTTTCGTCCTTAAGGCTGAAGTCCTTTGTTATGCAATAGCGCAGGTTTACCTCCAGTGACGGCCACTCCATGCCTATGTGTCCCTGGTAATCACCGCCCATGTCGATAGAACCGAAGGAATGAAAATGTTCACCGATGTTTTGATGGTCGGCCTTGGCATAACTACGGTATTCATTCATGTTTGCCTTAGCCTTTTTCTTGAGTTCGCCAAGGAGGTATTTCTCGTTAGCATTAAACTCGTCCGCAACCTCGCACAATCCGCCATACTCTTTCTTGGGCGGAACGGGTAGGCTGCTTGTCTTCATTTTCTCATTGAAATAATTTACCATTATATTTCTCTTTTGTCATTTATTTGTAATTATTGTAAGCTAAGTTTTTTATTTCCAATCAGTTACGTCACATACTCATAAAAAAGTAAGGACATGGCTATGGCTTGCAAGGACAGGTGGTGACCTTATCCTTGCCCTCTGTTTGTTGTCAATCATGTTGTTGTGATTTTACGGAATGGTGTCTGTTTTATGTATTCCCTTCCTTGTTGTTCATGGCTTGGAAGAGTCTACGTTTTCAGGGTTGCCGTCGGTCGAATCAACCTGCTTCCCTCTATTTGCAACCAGTCCGAGTTTCCTTAGCCTGCTTTTCACCGCGCCTGTATTACGTTTGAGCAACTTGCCTATCTCACTGTTGGTCTTCCCTTCTGAATGGTATCTTTTTAACAATACCTCCTCTTCGGCCGTCCATTTGTTATAGGCGTTTTCATGCTTTGCCTTAAGTTCCTGCATATGGGTGCTTCCGGGCGTGATGGATAGCTTGGATGTCTTCTGCTTTTTCACTTGGTATGCTTCAGGATGGAGCTGCTTATGCCTTGCGAACAGGCCTTTTGCAAGTTTCTCCATATCCTCGTCTGCCAGGTCTATATATCCGGTAGTACCATCCGGCTTGACCTGCCTTACCCTGACCAGCCCTTTTGAAACCCTGTCAAAGTAAATCTTGCCGTATTTACTGCTGACGTATATAGGCTGTGTTGCCATGAATTTTGTCATCTTAATTATCTTTTTTTACGTTTAAAGAAGCCGCAGCAATACAACAACGGCCTCCATGATTAATGAATTTGTTGTTTATTCTCCCTGTTCTGTATTGTCCTTGAACGCCGCAAAAGGATTGGCCTTATTGAACCTCTGAAACGAGTCCTCCAGCTGTGTTTTGGTGAAGTCTGCCTTTGGTTTCCCGTTGCCACGCTTGTAACCGGAGGGCGAAACTATTTCGGTAACGTCCTTGTCTGCCAGTCCATTGAGGTAGGCAATAATATAAGAGGTAGCCTCCTTCTTGTTGAGTTCGTTGCAGGCGTTGTTCCACTTGTCGATGATGAACTCCGGCACGGTCTTGTTCTTAAGGGCCTTCTCGTTGTTGCCGGTGAATTTTGACTTTGCCGTTTCGTGAATTCTGATGCCGTATTCGGAATTGTCATAACACAACTTGGAGTCGGCTGCGTTCATAGCCTTGACCAATGATGGCTTTCTGATTATACCCTTACCTAAAGTCATCCATTCACAAGCCGCAGTAAAGTTGTATCCCTGCCTCTCAAGCTGTCGTACGAAAGCCAATGCCCTCGCCGTTCCATCGCTGATGTTCCCTGCACGTTCCAGCCCACAGATGAAGTCGCTGTTCTTCCAAGTGAATACCTTGAGGTTTATGGTTTGTAGCATCTTAGTCAGGTTTATCCAGTTGGTCGGGAAATAAGCGAACACGTTGGCCGGAGTCTTACCAAGATGTTCATTCATGATTTTCCTGATTGCCATGTACCTTGTCTGCCCATCAACAATAATGACCGTCTGTACAAGTTGTTCTTCTGGTATGGGATTGCCGTCGAAATCCTCCACGTCGTACCCCATCATGACAGCGACAGTTCCCGGAATGACAAGCAGCATTACCTGAATGCCGTCCGCCATAATCGACAAAGCCATACTATTGACTGACTTTTGCTTAGGCCACCTGTTCATCACAAGCCTGCCTATCTTAATCTTGCCGACATTAATGATACCGTTAAAGTCTAAAATTGTCAACAGCCCAGGCATAACCTCCAAGATTTGTTCGGGGGCAACCTCCTTGATTTTTTGAACGGCGTCCTTGCAGGCTTCTGCATCAACAACATACGAATCTGATTCTTGTACAGTTGTGCCTGCAACCTCAATTTTCTCACTTTTGTCCTGGAACCCTCCTTGAGAGCTGACAAGACCTGCATTAATTTTTTCTTCCATTATTTTTATTTTTTGTTAATAAATCCATGGCTGCCCATGATTTTGTCTATATCTGACTTTTTGTAAAAAGGTTTGCGTCCACACTTGGTATTACGGAGATAGCCTGATTTGTTCCACCGCCACAACGTGCTCTTGGACACTCCAAGCATTTTAGCTACTTCATCCGGGGTAAGATAGGTTTCCTGACCCCTCTCAGCCCTTCCCATCGCCCGACCTTCTTCTATTAATGACAGGCCGAACTCTTTCAAGTCACTTATTCCGACCGTAATACTTATATTATTACTGCCATCGGAAATCAAATCGTTTATTTTCAATTTTTTACTTTTTAATAATAAACTTCGGCTCTCACCTCTGTTTAAGGATTATCCTTGGTGATACCATTTCCCAGGTAGCCAACGATGAAACAGAGACACCGCTGGTCGCAAGGGACGATGCAAAGGTAAGACGGACTTGATGTAAAAATATATGTAAACGCTTGATTTCTGGCGAATGGTTATATAACGTTATGTAACCGTTATAAATCTTAGTTTATTGGAGTTTTGTACAATAGACAAACAAAAAAGCCGCACTCCTTTTCGGAATACGGCTGTAATAAAATCGTGGTGTATTAAATTGGGGCTATTGAGGCATTACATCTTGTCAATGACGTTTTTAAGTATATCGTCGTCAATGTTGCGGTATCTTGCAAAAGCCTTGCTGCCTTCAACGTGACCGGACATCTTGCCTACAATGTTCGGGTCTGACACATATTTATATGCATTAGCGACAAAGGTCCTGCGTGCAATATGGCTGCTTGCAATCTTGTTAATCGGACAAAGCTCCATCTCTCCGGTCTTTGGATTACGTACTTCCACTTTACGGATTATCCCTGCAATGGTAAATATCTCCTTTATGGCTTCGTTGTACTTAACTTGTGAAATGAAAGGGAACAAACGTCCCTGTTTATCAACACCTTTGTATTTCTTAATCAACTCCGCGGCCAATGTACGTAGTGGAACCCTTGCTTGTGTGGCGTCCCCTTCATCTTTCGTTTTATGCGGCGTATATACCAGCACTCCGTCGGTTATGTTGCCCATAGTCAGTTTCATGAGGTCGCTGACCCTGCAACCTACGAAGCAATGGAACACGAATATGTCTCGCTGTATTTTCAAATGCTCGGTCGGCATGTCTGTTTCCGCAATCTTGTCGCGCTCATCCGATGATAAATAATAAGGCGTACCGTATCTCTCTACACCTATCTTAACACCGTCGAAGGGTCTATTCTTGGTCTTGCCCTCATCGTAACACCATGAGAAGAAACTCCTTAGTTTTTTCATCAGGGTTATTATAGTATTGTTGCCACGTACCTCTATATCCAAACGTCCCCTTCTTATACCGTTGGGCTGTTCCTTTATCATCTTGGCATACTGTTTCGGGTATCTTTCCGAGAGCGCCTTTTCATTTTTCAGGTAGTCGCGGAAATCTTCTATGTCGTCCTTGGTCACCTCGTTAACATTGAAAGTAAAATCCTTACGCTTACCCATGGTCTGCTGGAACTTAGTGAACCTCCATATGTCACGTTTCAACACCTGCATACCTCTTTCCCTGTCATCACTGAACTCCTTTTCCTTGAGGAACTCGTCAAACAGTTCAAAGAAAGTCTTATTCCGTTCTATCTCTTCGGGTGTCATGTAATTCTCTGGATGAAAGAACTTGTCGACAACCATTTTCAGCCAATCATCCTTCAAGTCGGTCTTTTCAGCCGACTCATAACACTTGAATATGAAATTCTTAAGGTCATTTATGGTCTTTTGCTTCGCTTTTATATCCTCACGTTCACTGTTGCTGATAATGCGTTGTTCGTTAATAACAATATCCCCGTTCTGTCGCAACACATAACCGTTCTTTAATGCGTTGCCTTTTGTTGTTGAGCTTATTGTTTTCTTGGGCATCTTGATACCTGATTCGACAGTCTTGCCCCAATCAATCTCGTACTCAAAATATTTCGGGTCTATGTGTACGCCGCTCTTAGCACGAAGGTTGAACTTCTTGCCGTTGTAGAACCTTAGCAGTATTTCACTCTTTCCGTTGGCGAGTTTCTTGCTTGACAGTCTTAATTCTATTTGTGCCATAACGTAAAGATTTTTGACAACACAAAGGTACGAAAAACCATACTTAGAGGCAAATATTTTTGGCGTCTTTTTGGCGTCCTTTATGAAAATGAATGAAAATTGGCGTCTTTTTGGCGTGCAACACAATTTAACAAAATAAGCGTAAATCGTTGATTATCAGACATATTTATTTTATTCGATTGCATTCAATTTTATTAAAATGCACCCTTAATGTTCCCAACGGGGTCACATTGACGGATGCCGGACGGTTGCATTGCAGCCGTCCGGCATTTTCATTATGCCCGCACAGCAGTGGCTTCGGCACTTCCCGGCACACGCCTTACGGCCTGCGGCGGCGGCACCGGACAGCGGACGAAATGCGAAAGGCCGCCTTTTACCGTCCAAAAGGCCGTGTTTTACAAGCTAAAAGACCATGTTTTACAATGCAAAAGGTCACATATCGCAAAGGCATTAATAATCAGGCAGTTACAAACTGCATGGAAGCCGCCTTGCAAGCGGCGGCGGAAAGGGCGGCGGCGGATGCCGCAAAAAAGGCCGGATAAATTTGGGCAGGCCCGTGATTTTCATTATATTTGCATAATACAGGGCGCTGACGCGGCACGGAAGGACGGCAAGCCTTAGGCCCGTCCGCACCTGAACAACATTCAGACTGACACTTGTTACACTATGACACAAGAGGAAAAAACAGCAATAGAGGAAAGGATTGTCGACGTGCTGAAGACCGTCTACGACCCTGAAATACCGGTCAACATATACGACCTGGGACTGATTTACAAGATTGACGTGAAAGACGACGCCACCGTTGACATCGACATGACGTTCACCGCGCCGACATGCCCGGCCGCAGACTTCATACTTGAGGACGTAAGGCAGAAGGTTGACGCGCTCGACGGCGTGAAGACCGCCACGGTGAACCTCGTGTTCGAACCTGCCTGGGACCAGAGCATGCTGAGCGAGGAGGCAAGGCTCGAATTAGGGTTGGACTGAAAACAACGCCTATGCACAAGAATATCTACATACTGTCAGACGCCCACCTCGGCTCGTGGGCTATCGACCACGCACGCACGCAGGAACGCAGGCTTGTGCGTTTCCTCGACGACATAAAGGAGAAAGCCGCAGCTGTGTACCTGCTTGGAGACATGTTCGACTTCTGGTACGAATACAAATACGTCGTGCCGAAGGGCTACACGCGCTTCCTCGGCAAGCTGTCCGAACTGACAGACATGGGCGTGGAGGTGCATTTCTTTACCGGCAACCACGACATCTGGGCGTATGACTACCTTGAAAAGGAGTGCGGCGTGATACTGCACACAAAGCCCGAAACGACCGAAATATACGGAAAGATTTTCTACCTGGCACACGGCGACGGCCTTGGCGACCACGACCCGAAGTTCAACTTCATACGCCGCATGTTCCACAACCGCACCTGCCAGCGGCTGTTCAGCGCCCTACACCCGCGCTGGGGCGTATGGTTCGGCATGACATGGGCCAAGCACAGCCGCCTGAAACGCGTCGACGGAAAGGAGCCTCCGTACCAAGGCGAGGACAAGGAGGAGCTTGTGCAATACACGAAACAGTACATGAAGACCCACCCGGACGTGGACTATTTCATCTACGGTCACCGCCACATAGAGCTTGACCTGATGCTCTCGCGCAAGACGCGGATGATGATTATCGGCGACTGGATATGGCAGTTCACCTACGTTGTGTTCGATGGCGAACACCTGTTCCTCGAGGAATACGTCGAGGGAGAAAGCAGACTATGATTGAAAGGTGAGAAGGTGAGAAAGTGAGAAGGTGAGAAAAGAAGATATAAAGGTGAGAAGGTGAGATGTTGAGAAGGTGAGAAAGCCCAAGCGTTTGAAAAAACAATCAACGCGTCTGCGCTTTCTCACCTTCTCAACATCTCACCTTCTCACCTTTAAATTACAGTAGGTTCATCGTGTCAGTGGCAATCATCAGTTCCTCGTCGGTCGGGATTACGCATACGGAAACCTTCGAGTCGGGAGTTGAGATGACGGCTTCCTCGCCGCGGATAGTCTTGTTCTTCTCAACGTCGAGCTTCACTCCCATGTACTCCAAGCCTACACATGCGTCCTGGCGGGTCTGGTACTGGTTCTCGCCAACACCTGCCGTGAACACGATTATGTCGCATCCGCCCATGGCTGCGGCGTAAGCTCCGATGTACTTCTTTATGCGGTAGTTGTACATGTCGAGCGCAGTCTTGGCCATTTCGTCACCCTTCTCGATGGCGGCTTCTATCTCGCGCATGTCCGAAGAGATGCCGGTTATGCCGAGAACGCCGCTCTTCTTGTTGAGCAGGTTTGACATACCGTCGGCGTCAAGGCCGAGTTTCTTCTCGAGGAAGGTCACCGCTCCGGCGTCGATGTCACCGCTTCGGGTGCCCATCATCAGTCCTTCAAGCGGAGTAAGGCCCATCGACGTGTCAACGCATTTGCCGTTCTGAACGGCCGCAATGCTGCCTCCGTTGCCGATGTGGCAGGTTATTATCTTCTTGTCTTCATACTTAACGCCGAGGAAGTCGCAAACCCTCTGCGACACGTAGCGGTGGCTCGTGCCGTGGAAACCATAGCGGCGAACGCCGTACTTCTTGTAAAGCTCGTAGGGAATGGCGTAAAGATACGAGTGGGCGGGCATAGTCTGATGGAACGCAGTGTCGAAAACGCCCACCTGCGGCAGGCCGGGCATCAGCTCGCTCACGGCCTCAACACCCTTGAGGTTTGCCGGGTTGTGCAGCGGAGCAAGGTCGATGCACTCCTTGAATGTCTTTAGAACCTCGTCGTCAAGCAGCACGCTCTTGTTGAACTTCTCGCCTCCGTGCACCATGCGGTGGCCTACCGCGTCGATTTCATCAAGGCTTTTGATTACTCCTATTTCGGGGTCGGTAAGCAGCGAGAAGATGAACTTCACTCCCTCTGTGTGCTCGGGAATGTCGTGCATGATGGTTTTCTTCGTACCGTCAGGCATCTTCACTTTCACAAACGCTCCGTCAAGGCCGACGCGCTCCGCGCCGCCAGACGTCATGACAGACTTGTCGTCCATGTTGTAAAGCGCATACTTAATGGACGAGCTACCGCAATTCAAGACTAAAATTTTCATGGATTTTATTTTTTATGGAGTTAAGGAGTTATGAAGTTAAGGAATTAAGACCTGTTTCTTGTCAAGTGAAAAACGAATAGTGAAAAGTCAATAACCGCATTTTTCATGATTATTCATTTTACATTATTCATTCTTCATTTAATAAATCATTTGTCTTAACCCCTTTACTTCTTAACTCCTTAACTCCTGATAATTAAATTTATTTCTTCGCGTCCATCGCCTGGCAGGCGGTGATTGCTATCATTTTATACACGTCGTCAATAGAGCAGCCGCGGCTGAGGTCGTTAACCGGACGCGCGATGCCTTGCAGGATGGGGCCTAAGGCTTCGGCGTCGCCGAGACGCTGCACGAGCTTGTAGGAGATGTTGCCAACTTCGAGGCAGGGGAATACGAGCACGTTGGCGTGGCCGGCGATTTCGCTTCCGGGCGCTTTCTTCGCCCCTACAGAGGGCACGAGAGCCGCATCGGCCTGCATCTCGCCGTCAATCTTCAGTTCGGGAGCAAGCTCCTTTGCCAGCTTGGTAGCCTCGACAACCTTGTCGACTACCTCATGCGACGCGCTGCCTTTGGTCGAGAAGCTGAGCATTGCGACGCGTGGGTCGGCAAATCCGGCCACCGACTTTGCCGTCTGCGCCGTGCAAACGGCGATTTGCGCCAGCTGTCCTGCATCGGGAACGGGGGTAACTGCCACGTCGCCCACTACCAGAACGCCGTCCTCGCCATACTGTTTCTGCTTTGAGATGAGCAGCATTGCGCCGCTGACACATGTGATACCAGGCTCGCACTTGATGATTTGCAGAGCCGGACGGAGCGTGTCAGCCGTGGTGCTGAGGGCGCCCGAAATCTGTCCGTCGGCGCCTCCGGTCTTGATAATCATACACCCTAAGTAGAGCGGATTCTTGACAAGCTCGCGGGCCTGCTCGATAGTCATGCCCTTCTTCTTGCGCAGTTCAGCCAGCAGCGCGGCATATTCCTCGGCCTTGGGATTGTTCTCCGGGTCGATGATGGTGGCCTTTCCGATGTTCTTCAAGCCCCATTCACCGGCCAGCCTGTTGATTTCCTCCGGGTTGCCTATGAGTATGATGTCGGCAATCTCGTCGGCCAATGCCATGTCGGCAGCCTTCAGCGTGCGCTCTTCCGTTGCTTCGGGAAGTACTATACGCTGCTTGTCGCTCTTTGCGCGAGCGATGATTTGTTGTACTAAATCCATAGTTTGTAGTTTATAAGTATATATGTGTTTTTGTAAATCAGAGTTTGCAAACGCGCCGGTTAGGCAGTTGCAAATGTACGTAAAATAATCCGAACTGATGCGGATTGTCGCATTTTTTTACTTATAAAAAAACTAAAGGATTTATCATCATGCTTTCTTGGTATTTTCTGGATGCCGCATCGGCGTGCGGCATGACGGCTACCGAGCGCCTCGATTGCGGCTGATTTGGGAAAAAACAAGCAAGCAAATCTTTCAAAAAAGGAGAAGAAAAGGTTGCCGGTTAATTTCTGACGGCTGAATAGGACAAATAAGACAGATAAGACGAATAAAGCCAATTGGCAAAGGCATTTTAAGCTCCCTCCCTTCGGGAGGGCTGGGGTGGGTCTTCAATAGACGGCCTTTTACCGTGCAAAAGGCCACCTATTGCACGCTAAAAGGCCGTCTTTTACAAGCCAAAAGACGGCCTTTTACAACGCCGCTGATTATCAGGCAGTTACACGGCGGTCAGCGAGGGCGCTGCATGCGGCTGATTTTCTCGTCTAAATAACGCTTGAAGCCGTCACCGCCGAGCACCTGAATGTCGTCATACAGGCCGAGCACGAAGCGGCCGATGCCGGCATAGCTGCACACGTCCAAGCGCAGCAGGCGGCCTCCGCCGCCGGCATCGGTGATAAAAGGCTTGGCCTGCGGATATTCCTCTTTCAGTATGTTGTACGACAGCTGGCCGAGCACAAGCTCGACGGGCATCAGCTCCTCGCCGCTGAACATGAACACGTCGGTGAACATCTGGCGGTGCCTGTCGGCGTAAGCCCACTCAGAGTCGAGCACTACAACGCCCTCCATGCGGCTTATCTTGAACGTCTTGTTCATGCCTGAGGCCATCTCGTAGCAGCGCACTTCATTGTTGTTGTTCATCAGGAGGAACGGCTCCACGAAGCGGTCGCGCACGGTGCGGCTGTGGGGCGACGCATAGCCTTTCAGCACCACCTGACGTTTCAGCTTTATTGCGTCGTACAGCGGGCCGATGTTCTGCACGGCGTGCTCGCGCAGCTGCTCGTCGGCCAGTATGTCGAAGTCGTAAAACTGCTCCAATTTTTTCTTCAAGTTGGCTATCAGGGCGTTGCCGTGCTCGGCCTTGTCGAGCATCCGGCGCAGCAGCACCGCTTCTTCCTCGGTGAAGGAAATGCGGCTTACCAGATGGTCGAAGAAGGGCGACGAGCGGTCGATGGCGTAATACGCGCCGCGCTTTTCCACCTTGAAGCCGCTGTCGCGGAAGAACTCAAGGTAGTAATAAAGGTTGCGGCGGCTTATCGAGAGCTTGCCGCACAGCTCGTCAACGGTATAGTTGTGGTTCTCGGCGAGCAGCAACAGCAGGCGCAGCTCGCGCTCAAGTTTGTCGTGGCGCATGTATTTAAGGAGTTAAAGAAGTTATAGAAGTTAAAGGAGTTAAAGCCAAATGCCTTTACAAGTTTGGTGTATATGGCATTCGAGTTGTTTTGATTAAAAGAGAAGGAAGCCGCAAAGGTATTGGCTTTAACTCCTTTAACTTCTATAACTCCTTTAACTTCCACATCACAATAACCGAAAGCTTTTCCTGTGATACGGCGTTACGCCATGTTCCGCTATCGCCTCGCGGTGGGCACGTGTGGGGTAACCCTTGTTCACGTCCCAGGCGTATTGGGGGTATTCGGCGGCCAGGCGGTCCATGTAGTCGTCGCGGTATGTCTTGGCAAGGATGCTCGCCGCCGCTATTGACAGGTACTTTCCGTCACCCTTCACGACGGTGGTGTAGGGTATGAAACGGTAGGGTTTGAAGCGGTTTCCGTCAACAATTATGGCTTCGGGGCGCACCGCCAGCCGGTCAAGGGCGCGGTGCATGGCCAGTATGCTGGCGTTGAGTATGTTTATTTCGTCAATCTCTTCGGGCGTAACCACGCCCACCGCCCACGCCAGCGCGTCGCGTTCTATTATGCTGCGGAGCCTGTAACGGCGCGCCGCCGTGAGCTGTTTAGAGTCGTTAAGGTCGTCGTTCACATAGTCTTCGGGCAGGATTACCGCTGCGGCAAACACGCTCCCGGCAAGGCATCCGCGCCCGGCCTCGTCGCATCCGGCCTCGACAAGGCCCTTGTAAAAATGGCTTTCAAGCATGATTTTATCGTTATTTAACTAAAAACGCAAGGCGAGTGAACTTATTGTGCACAAACGCACGCTTATTTTGCAGTCAGAAACGAAAACATAAAATATATGGATATGGAAAAGCAAATTGTACTGACCGCGAACGAGGGGGCGACAAGCAGGTGCGCCGAAACATTGAAAAGGATTGGCCGCTACGCCGCCATGCCGCAGCAGATGCTGCGCAGGTATTACTCAAAGGTGCTCGGCGAGGACATAAGCGAAGCCCGAGCGCGCGCCATAACCGAAGCCCAGATAGCGTTTTTCGCCGTCACCCTGCCTGCCGATTATCCCTTGGCGCTGAGGATTTTGGGCTGCGTGTGGTTTGTGGTGAAAGTGAGGAAATTAAAGAATAGCCCCCTCCCGACCTCCCCGAGGAGAGGAGAATGTCGGCGGAAATAAGGCGGTATGAGTAGTTTTGTTCCCTACCTTAGAAATAATTAAGGCTGATGCACCTCCCCTCGGGGAGGCCGGGAGGGGGCTGTTGGTGTCAGAACATCCTGCTGACGCGCTTCACCCCCTCCACGAGAGCGTCGATTTCGTCCTTCGTGTTGTAAAGTGCGAACGAGGCGCGGACAGTGCCCTGTATGCCGAGACGCTCCATAAGGGGCTGGGCGCAGTGGTGACCGGTACGCACGGCGATGCCGAGCCGGTCGAGCAGTGTGCCCATGTCAAGGTGGTGGATGTCGCCTACGAGGAACGAAACGACGGCATCCTTGCGCTCCGATGTGCCGAAGATGCGTATGCCCTCGACCTCGGCGAGCCGCCGCATGGCGTACTCCGTCAACTCGTGTTCGTGCCTTTGGATGTTGTCCATGCCCAAGGCCGTAACATAGTCGATGGCCTTCGCCAGCCCGTGGGTGGCTACATAGTCGGGCGTTCCCGCCTCGAACTTGAACGGAAGGTGCTCGAACACAGTGCGCTCGAAGCTCACGCTCTCAATCATCTCTCCCCCACCCTGATACGGCGGCAGGCGGTCGAGCCAGTCTTCCTTGCCATAAAGCACGCCGACTCCCGTCGGGCCGTACATCTTGTGGCCGCTGAACGCAAAGAAGTCGCAGTCCATCGCCTGCACGTCTACCGCGAAGTGGGGCGCGCTCTGGGCGCCGTCAACCATCACGGGAACGCCGTGCTCATGGGCGATGCGTATGATTTCCTCCACCGGATTGACCGTTCCGAGTACGTTGCTGACGTGCGTCACGCTGACAATCTTCGTCCTTTCGGTAAACAGCTTCTCGTATTCGTCGAGCATAAGTTCGCCCCCGTCGGTCATTGGAATGACGCGTATGGCGATGCCTTTCTTGGCCGCCTGAAGCTGCCACGGCACAATGTTGGAGTGGTGTTCCATGACAGAGACGATTACTTCGTCGCCCTCCTGCATGAACGCATCACAGAAAGAAGAGGCCACGAGGTTAAGGCTCTCGGTGGTTCCGCGCGTGAAGACGACCTCGTTTGTTGACCGCGCGTTGATGAATCGGCGCACCGTCTCACGCGCATTCTCGTGCAGTTCGGTAGCCTGTTGCGACAGGTAATGTACTCCGCGGTGAACGTTCGCGTTGACGTTGTAATACTCTTCGGTTATGGCTTCAACCACCTGGCGCGGTTTTTGGGTAGTAGCCGCGTTGTCAAGGTAAACCAACGGGCGGTCGTAAACCGTCCGCGAAAGTATCGGGAAGTCGTTGCGTATGGCGTTGATGTCGAGCATATAACTATTGATTAAACACCCACCCCAACCCTCCCGAAGGGAGGGAGCTTAGTAACCGAAAGCCTGCGAAGGAGCGGATGCACGTTTATCATATTTTCATATAATACCTTATTATTAATCAAACAAGGCATTTCAAGCCCCCTCCCTTAGGGAGGGATGGGGTGGGTCCTTACCTACACAGCTTGCATCCCTCGCATTTGTTCAGTTCGCCGCGGAACCGTTTTTCAACGAGATAGTGCAGGCGGTCGCGCAGGGGGGCAAGTTTTATGTTGTCGATAACCTCGTTTGCGAAAGCGAACTCAAGCAGGAGCTTGGCCTCTTTGAACGGAATGCCGCGCTGACGCATGTAGAACAGGGCTGCGTCATTGAGCTGGCCGACGGTGCTTCCGTGTGCGCACTTCACGTCGTCGGCGTATATTTCGAGCATCGGCTGGGTGTACATGCGCGCCTCTTTCGTTGCGCAGAGGTTCTGGTTGGTTTCCTGTGAAACGGTCTTTTGCGCTCCATGACGCACTAAGACCTTGCCTGCGAACGCGCCGACGGCGTTCCCGTCGAGCACGTATTTGTACAGTTCGCGGCTCGTGCAGTGAGGCACGCGGTGGTCGATGAGCGTGTTGTTGTCAACATGCTGGTGCTTGTCGGCTATCACGCAGCCGCAAAGGTCGCACTCGGCGCCCTCCCCTGCCATAACAAGGTCGGTGCGGTTGCGCGTCACTCCGTTGTGCAGCGTTATGACATTGTGGCTCACACGGCTGTCCCTTTGCTGCTCGATGAACACGTTGCTCACACGGACGTTCTTCACATGGGTCTCCTCTAAGCAGTAAAGGTCAAGCGAGGCGTTGTCGCCGACGTATGCTTCGATAACCTGCGTGGCAAGGAAACGGCGGTCGTCGGCGGCATGGTCGCAAAAGAGCAGCTTCACCTGAGCGCCTGCTTCGACAACAATGAGCACGCGGCGGTTAACCATCAGGTCAACGTCCGACCGCAATATGTTGATTACCTGCACGGCTTTCTCCACCACAACGCCCTTCGGAACATACACAAGCAGGCCGTCCTGCGCCAGCATCGTGTTAAGGGCGGTGATGCCGTCGTCGGCCGTCCTGGCAAGCTTTGCATAGTATTTCGCCACGAAGTCGGGATGTTCGGCGGCGTATTTTGCCAGAGAACCCACCACAACTCCGTCGGGCAGAAGGTGTCCTTTAGGCTGGGCCTTGTCGTAAAAGCCGTCGTTCAAAACGAAGTAAAGCTGCGTGCTGAGGTTCGGAACGTCGCAACGGAACGCCTCATACGGGTCAACCGGTATATCCAGACGGTTGAGGTTAAGTCCGTAGTCAGGCTCGAACAGCGCCGGGACGTCAGTATATTTATACCGTTCTACCTTCTTCGTGGGGAAGCCTATGCGGCGGAAGTCGTCGAAAGCGGCGTCGCGCACGGCGTTCATCGGCGCCGCGCTGTGCTCCATCAACATTCCGCGGCACTGCGAATACAGGTCGATATATTGTTTTTCGCTTTGCATTTTGTTTTTATTTAGGAGTTAAAGAAGTTAATGAAGTTAAAGGAGTTAAAGACAAATGGCAATCATCGAATAAGACAAATGAGCCAGATAAGACCAATATACTTAGCCTGTAATGCAAGTCTGCTTACTCCTTTACTCCTCCTCTCCTTACTACTTAAATCCCGTCTACTTCTTCCTTTATCCAGTCATAGCCGCGCTTCTCTATCTCTTTCGACAGCTCCGGCCCGGCGGTCTTCACTATGCGGCCCTTATAGAGCACGTGGATTATGTCGGGCTTGATGATGTCGAGCAGACGCTCGTAGTGCGTTATGACTATGCAACTCGACTCCGGCGTGCGCAGCTTGTTGACGCCTTCGGCCACGATGCGCAGCGCGTCGACGTCAAGACCCGAGTCGGTTTCGTCGAGTATGCTGAGCTTCGGCTCGAGCATTGCCATCTGGAAAATCTCGTTGCGCTTCTTCTCGCCGCCGCTGAAACCCTCGTTCACCGAGCGGTTGGACAGCTTGCTGTCAAGCTCTACGATTTTCCTCTTCTCGCGCATCAGCTTCAGGAACTCCGCCGCATTGAGCGGTTCCTTGCCCTCATACTTGCGCTTCTCGTTGACGGCGGCGCGCATGAAGTTAGTCATCGACACCCCGGGGATTTCCACCGGATACTGGAACGAGAGGAAAAGCCCCTCGTGCGCCCTGTCCTCGGGCTTCATGGCGAGCAGGTCCTTGCCGTTGAACGTCACCTCGCCCTCGGTCACCTCGTACAGCGGATTACCTACGAGCACGGCGCTCAATGTGCTCTTTCCCGAGCCGTTAGGACCCATTATGGCGTGCGTTTCGCCGTCCTTTATGGTGAGGTTGATGCCCTTCAATATTTCTTTGTCGCCAATCTTGGCGTGTAAGTCTTTTATTTCTAACATAATTCTTGTTTATAATTTATTCCGGCCTTACGGCTTGCGCCTGCCTGAGTTGTTTATTTCAAATCTAAAAGAGAATCCAATAGTCCGCCGAAGTCACTGCTTGTGAACTTGAACGGGAACGTAACTTTCAGTCCCACTGACAGCGCGTGGCGGTGCATCGGCGAGCGCATTGCATAGGGTGTTGTGTCCTTTCCGAATGTCGTCTGCGACGATGTATGTCCGTCGACAGCCATGCGGAAGCCGTAGTCTATCTCAAGAGCCACGCACGAGAACATATAAATGTCGAGGCCAACCACCGGCGCCACACTAAGCACGGGGCTGCTCACGCTGTACTTGCGCTCATAGCTGCCATACATTCCCGACGTGCTCACCGTGCCTGCATCCTTGCGCCCGGCAACGTTCCAGAAGGTGCTTGCACCGAGATAAGGCTGCAACGGGCACGACTTTGACAGGAAATACCAGCGTCCGCCAAGCATAATCTGTGACAGATCGGCCGATACGTCGCCTGAGTAGAAGTCCATCACCTCGTGGTCATATCCTCCGACAACCGAAAAGCCTGTCTGCGGAATGAAATACTCTATGTGAGCCGAGAAGTTAGGACCGCCTCCAGTCTTTATCGGGTCGTAATACTTGTCAGGAGTTTCGTTGAACGTTACAACCGGCTTTACAGGACTGAGTCTGAAATCTATTGCCCATCGCCGCGAGTCATCGTCCTGAGCGTTTGCCACAAGTCTTGACAGACAAAGCAGCAAGACTAAAACAATCAAAGGTCTTGTATTCATCATAACAGCATTTTTATATATATCGTTAATGAACCGATAAACCCCTACGGCACTACCCCGCCAATTCTTAATTTTTAATTCTTAATTTTTAATTTGAATTACTATCCCACAGTGCCTTCCAACGACACGCTGAGCAGTTTCTGAGCCTCAACAGCAAACTCCATAGGCAGTTTGTTCAAAACCTCCTTGGCGTATCCGTTGACGATAAGGCCCACGGCCTGCTCTGTAGGTATGCCTCGCTGATTGCAGTAGAACAGCTGGTCTTCGCTTATCTTGCTCGTCGTAGCCTCGTGCTCCACTATTGCTGAGTCGTTGTGTATGTCCATATACGGGAACGTGTGGGCACCGCAGTCGCTGCCCAACAGCAGCGAGTCGCACGACGAATAGTTGCGGGCATTGTCGGCATTAGGCGACACGCGCACCAGTCCGCGGTAAGAGTTCTGGCTGTGTCCGGCGCTGATACCCTTGCTTATTATAGTACTCTTGGTGTTCTTTCCCAAGTGAATCATCTTCGTACCCGTGTCGGCCTCCTGGTAGTTGTTGGTAACGGCTACGCTGTAAAACTCTGCCACGGAGTTGTCGCCGCGCAGTATGCACGACGGATATTTCCACGTTATGGCCGAACCCGTCTCCACCTGAGTCCACGACAGCTTCGAGTTAACTCCACGCAGGTCGCCGCGCTTGGTGACGAGGTTGAACACTCCGCCCTTGCCATGTTCGTCGCCCGGATACCAGTTCTGCACCGTAGAATATTTCACTTCGGCGTTGTCCTTTACGATAATCTCGACGATGGCGGCGTGAAGCTGGTTCTCGTCGCGCATCGGGGCCGTGCAGCCCTCAAGGTAAGACACGTAGCTGTCGTCCTCGGCAATGATGAGCGTACGCTCAAACTGGCCCGTGTTCCTTGCGTTGATGCGGAAATACGAGCTAAGCTCCATGGGGCTGCGCACGCCCTTGGGTATGTAGACGAACGAGCCGTCGCTGAACACGGCGCTGTTAAGGGCGGCAAAGAAGTTGTCGCGGTAAGGCACAACCGTGCCCAGATACTCGCGCACGAGGTCGGGATGGTTCTTTATGGCGTCGCCGATGGAGCAGAAGATAATGCCCATCTCGGCCAGCTTCTCCTTGTACGTGGTCTTCACCGACACCGAGTCCATTATCGCGTCCACAGCCGTCTGGCCGCTGAGTATCAGCCGCTCTTCGAGCGGAATGCCAAGTTTGTCAAACGTCTTCATCAGCTCCGGGTCAATCTCCTTCTTGCCCTCGTCCTTCTTCTTCGCCATGGGGTCGGCGTAATAGGAAATGGCCTGATAGTCGATTTCGGGCAGATGAACGTGCCCCCACGCGGGCTGCTCCATCGTAAGCCAGTGCCTGAAAGCCTTTAGGCGGAAGTTGAGCATCCACTCCGGCTCGCCCTTCTTGGCGGAAATAAGGCGCACCGTGTCCTCGGTAAGCCCCTTGTCTATGATGTCTGTATGCACGTCGGTAGTGAAGCCGAACTCGTATTTCTGCTCGGCCACCTGGCGCACAAACTCGTTTTGCTTGTTGTTAACACTTTCCATTACAGTCAATTCTCACGTCCGCGCCGTCGGCACGGACACTATTCAGCAAGTCTGCAAAGTTAATAAATAATGGAAGCAAAAGCAAAATTTTGGATGTAAAAAAACAAAACGCAGGCGAAACGCCGCCGTGAGCCAATGCAAGAGGCGGTTCATCCGCAGTTCTGTTGGATGAGAAAAGGATTATTAAATCGTACAAAATTAATGTCAAATGAGGCACTCGGTAATCGTCATTCCGCGCTCCGACGCGGAATCCAGAAAACATTAGAGGCGTGAAATGACGTTGGCTGCATACACTGGATTCCGCGTCGGAGCGCGGAATGACGATTACCGAGTGCCTCACTTGAAAACGATTATTTACTGAAAATAGAATAAAAACCATCCAACAGATTTGCGGATGAACCCAAGAGGCGGCCTTTTGCACCGCGAAAGACCGTAGATTGCACGATAAAATGCCGTGTTTTGCAGTGCAAAACACGGCATTTTGGTAAACATCTGGCAATCAGCCTGTTGCCAATGGTGAAAATCATGCCGGCAGGATAGGGCGGACATGTCTTCTCTGCCTTTTTTCCCGTCCTGCAAAAGCACGCTAAACTCGCTCCCGAAGGTAGGGTAGTGGCGAGGTAGAGCTTTCCTTATTTCATTACCTTGACCGTATGCGCGCCGTTCTTGATTATGAGCAGGCCGTGCGCGGGTACGTCTTCAAGGCTGAACATGTCAGCCGGAGAGGTGTAGACAAGCACTCCGTCAACGGTGTACACACGCACGGTGCCGTCGCCTGAGGCTATGCCTGCAGCTACGTTTTCAATGCCGGTGGTCCATCCCGGTTCGCCCTCGGTAACGGTAGCCGTCATGCCTTGCTTCGTCACAATGTAGTTGTTTACAATATTCTCGTTGCTGCGCACCGTCTGCCAGTCGGTCTCATTAGAGGCTTTCGATGCCAGGTAGACGCGGTATGTGCCGTCGGCCAGGTTGGTAAGGAAGGCCGTTCCCGAGTATTCCCAAGTGTTTGACAACACGTATCTGTTTGAGGCGATGTTATTTACAAACTGTGTCTGAAGTACCGTAACGGCACCTCCTTCAAGCGGTTCGGCCAAGAGTGCCATCTGGCCTGTAAACGTTTCGGCACCGCAGTTCATAAGGTTGTTCGTCGAGAACGAGAGCATGCCGGTCTGGGCAGTCAGTGTAAATTCGCCATATACGTCAAACCATGAATGCCCTCCATCGTTAGTCCATGTGGAAACAGCACCCAAACCCCACTGCGAACTGTATGGCAGCTGCGGCTGATCGGCGTCGCGTATGTATGTCATGTCCTGCCCCTCGGAGAAGTTTCCCTGCCCAGAGTTCAAGATGGCGATGTCACAGTAGGCAGTACCACCTCCGCTCCAGCCCCAGTTTACATGCACAAGTCCGGCTGAGTTGTAGCCGTCGATGACGAAAGAGTGGCCGTAATTATCGGGCGTAGCCCCTCCGTAGAGAACCGGGCGGCCCGCGCTAAGCTCACTGTAGACCATGTCCATCCACTCGTCGGTGGGATAAATGTCGCGGGAGAAGAACTTTGTACTGTATCCAAAATATTCGTTCAAGGCTGCGGCAGCCAGGTAGTTGTGCGAACCACTGCCACCATCGGCGTTTGTGCCGTAGTTCATGTCAACCGCAACTCCGCAGTGGAGCATCAGTTCGCCTACGGCTGCAGCCTGCTCGGCGTTGTAGTTAGGATTTGCGGAGCCCCATCCGTTTGAATAAACATCAAGCATATTTTCCCATTGGTATGTCGTATTCTCGAAGTCAGCTATGTAATAATGGCCGTTAACGGTCACGGCTTTTATTTCACGGCCCCGCACGGGATAGTTGTGAGTCTTCATTATTTGCGCCATCGCCGTGGCTACGCAGCCTGTGACGTAGTCAGCCCCGAACGTGGAAACTATCATATTGTTGTAAGGCGCGGACTGGTCCCATTGTGTTGAAACCAACGGCAGCACAGAAGCCCTGTACCCCATGTCGCCCGGTGAAGCCTGCACGACGGGGGTTACGCCGCTTGCAAGCATGTTGCCGAGGGCTTGGTCTACTGCGTCCATCCACCACTTCATGGCCGGAGCTATGTTGTCGGTGGAGAAGTTGCTGTCAGAGTATCCGAGCACAGGCTGGAAACTGTCGTCGTTTGCTATTACGGCAAAGCCGCCTGTGGAGTAGCCCAAGACGGTGTACTGCGCTCCCTGCGTCATCACTTCAAGCTGCGCCGAGCCGCTGCGAGTGGCCGCTGGCTTGATTACATTCTTGGCCGCTTCTTTCATTGCTTCGAGGCTGCGCGGTGCGCAATGTGCCGCCATGGTCAATACGGCTAAAGCCAATGTAAGTAATACTTTTTTCATGACTAAGATCGTTTTTCTTGTTTTTGACATTCAAAAAAAGAGATGTGTGGGGAAAGGCCTGAATAACCGTTTCCCCGACGCATCCCTTAATTTTTAAAGACGTTTATTCCCTTGTAAGGGTTATGTTGGCAAATACTCCGACATATGCCAGTTGACCAATATAGTCGCCTCCTAACGGGGTGTAATCTGCCAAGACCATAGTAAAATAAGAAGACGGCAGCTCTATGCTCTGCGGTATGCCTGTTTCTGTAAACTGCCATTGGCCGGTAACATAGCCTGTGGTTATACTGCTGCCGTCAGGTGACAGATATACATACATTGGCAATGATGTTTCTTCATCATGTTGGATGTTGCCTACCGTACGGTTGTTACCTGCTGCCTCAAGTGCAAGTATGCCGGTTTGGCTGCTTTCATCATACTGCCAGTTGAAATTCAGGCTCAAAGTCTCGCTTTGTCCGCACAAGTTGAATGCCGAGCAGTACAATTTTTGTCTGTAGTCAGTATAGCTCGGGTCGGCAGTCGTTATGGTTATCGCTCTGCGCACCTCGCTTTGTCCTCCGGTCTGGGGGTTAATTGCGATTGCATTGAAGTACCAACGTCCCTCGAACGCGGTATACGGGTCGCCGTCGTTATCGGTCAAGGTCACAACGGTTTTATCCGTTGTAATCTCAGCTCCGTCGGCAACTTTCACGGTAAGTTCGAACTGGCGGTCGGCATTCATTATGTAGTCGTCGATAACCTTCATTTCAACGTTGATTACGCCGTTCTCCAACGTGTCGGCGTTAAGGTTGAGCGTCTTGTCGGTAATCATGTAGTTCACGCCCTCTTCAGCCGGGCTTTCTCCATAAGGAGTAGTCTCAATGGTTACACGCACAGGACCGTTGCGGTGGCCTCTTACGGCGATGGGTATGTTCACATAGTCGCTTGTCGCCTCACTGTAAGTCAGCGCCGTGCTTTCAAATCCAACGGTGCAGTCCCTCGTGTTCACGTCGTCATCGTCGGAGCATGACGCGAAGAACGGCATGGCGACAGCCAAAAGCATTAATGATTTTATATATTTCATGATTTGCTTGCTTTAATTTGTTAGTTACTATAACCCGGGTTCTGCACGATTTTCGGGTTTGTATCAATCTCGTTCTGCGGAATAGGCCAAGTGAAGTGGTAGTCGTCCGCAGGCTTTGACAGCGCTGTCGTGGTAGGCAGACCGGGCATGCTGCACAGGTTCTCCTGCTGCGGTGTGCCACGTGTAACGCCGAGATGCCAGCGCTTCAGGTCGAGAAGGCGCATTCCTTCGCCAAGGAACTCGCGGTGGCGCTCTTCCATTATTTCATCCATAAGTGCGTCGGCTGAAGCAAAAGTCTCGTCATCGTAGCCTGCGATACGTGTGCGCTTCAGGTTGTTAAGCAACGTCGCACCTTGCTGCCAGTTTGTGCCCTGCTTTGCATATGCCTCTGCTGCGATGAGATACATCTCTGATATGCGCGACACCTTCGGCTCAATACAGAAGCGTGCGTAGTCCCACTGTGTCTGATTGTAAATGTATCCATGTTCGGGGAACTTGCAGAATGCCTGTATGTTGCCGCTGATGCCTGTTGCCGTAGTCATTGAGAGACCCATGAAGTACACATCCTTGCGGTAGTCGGCATCGTCGAAAAGGTTTACGACTGTCTGCGTAGGGATGTAACTTGGAGAACTGCCAGACATGTAAGGCAGATATATAGAGCCTGTCTGCGTAGGCAGCTGGTCAGTTTCCTGTGCGTAAATCTTGAATATGCTCTCAGTGTCAATGTTGCCCCACCACAGTCCTTCCATCCTGCTTGCAGAGTTTGCAAGGGTGTAAGTCTGCGAGTTGATCAGAGCTTCGGCTTTCTGTATGGCCGTAGCATAATCGTCCATTGCGAGTGCGACTCTTGCCTCCATCGCCGTTATTGCATCCTGTGTGACATGATAACTGCTTGGGCTGCCTTCGCGAGAGATGTAGAGAGCCGCGCTGTCAAGGTCGTCGTTAATCTGCTTATAGGTCTGACGCAGAGTGTTGCGGCCGGGATATGTCGAAGCGTCTGACGACGGATAATAATCCGTGCGGTAAGAAACTCCGCTGTTTGGTTCGTCCGCGCTGGCATCTTCATAGTCTGCACAGAAATACTGTGCGAGGTAGAACAGGAAGTAGGCACGTGTGAAGAATGCCTCTCCCTTGACGTTCCTTACCTGCTGGATGCCTTCCTCCGTAAAGAGGTTCGTGTTCGACATGTCGCACCTGTTGTAGCCGTCGATGATGAAGTTAGCGTTCGCAATCATTCCCTGACAGCTTCCATACATCGAATCTCCTTCACGTAGGCTGGTGTTGAATGTCCAGCCGTAGAGGTCGCTGACGCCCGTTCCGAAAGTAGAGTTGAAATCGTCTGACTGCATGTCGGGCGCATTGCAGAACGCGCCACCATACACGGCACCGCGAAATCCGGTGTAGAGCGATGTGCTCATGTTGAGGAAATCGGTAGGTGTCTGCAACGCTTCTCCGTCAGGTATGGCGTTGTAAGGCTCCTTGTCCATGTCGCACGAAGCAAGCGACAATGCCAACGCCATTACCGGTAATAATATCTTTTTGTTCATATTGTTGTTTCCTTACTTTAATATTATACGCTTTTGCTTAGAAAGTGATTTGCGCTCCGAATGAATATTGGCGCGAGTTAGGATAGTTTCCGAATGTCATCGTGTTGTCCACTTCGGGGTCATAGCCTGAATAGTCGGTGAAGGTGAGCAGGTTGCGGCCTGTGAAGTAAACCTTCAATCCCTTGATGAAGTGTGTCGCGTCGAGCAGCTTCTTCGGGAATGTGTATGACAGTTGCAGGAACTTCAGGCGCACGAAGGATGCGTCTTCGAGGAACATGGTGTCGGGTTGGCGTGTCACATCGGCAGCAGGTATTCTCGTTACGTCTCCTGGCTTCTGCCACATGTCGAGCATCGCGGTCGTCATGTTGTACTTTCCATTGAGCGAGGGGTCTTCGAGCCACCAGCGTTCGTTGTTCCACAAGTAGCGGTCGAACATTCCGGTAAACTGCACGTCAAGCTGTATCCCCTTCCATGCAACGGTGGTAGAGATACCTCCAGACCACGGGGCATTCCAGCTCTTGCCGGTCTGCACGCGGTTTGCTTCGGAGAAAACCTTGGTATAGTTGCCGTCCTTGTCAAGCCATACACTCTGTCCGTCGGCCGGGTCAACGTGGCTCCAGCGAACCATGTAGAACTCGCCGACATCGTGTCCCACTTCAAGCATCTGGAAATCGCCCAGCACGTAAGAGTCCATGTTCTGGAAGAGCTTGGTGATTTCGTTCTTGTTGTAGTTTCCGTTAAGTTTCACATTCCAGTACCAGTCCTTTGTCTTGATTATGTCCGCGCTGATGGTGAAGTCGAAACCGCGGTTGCGCATCTCGGCAACGTTACCGTAGCCGCTTGAGAAACCGGTCGTATAAGAATAAGGAATGCTCATCAACATGTCTGAAGTAATCTTGTTGTAGAACTGGAAGTCAAAGTCAACCCGGTCGAACACGCGACCCGACAGACCGAGGTTGAATGTCTTTACGGTCTCCCATGTAAGGTCTTCATTGCCTGCATTGGCAATGGCCGTTCCGCTCTGATCCACATATCTGTTGCTTGTCGAGCCTACGAGGCCGAGAGCCATGTACGGGTCGATGCCCGAGTTACCCGTCGAACCGTAGCTTACGCGCAGCTGCAAGTCGTTGAGCCAGCTCTTAGTCGGCTGCATAAAATTCTCGTTCGTGATGTTCCACATCGCAGCAACGGCACCGAACGTACCCCACTGATGTCCTTCCGCGAAGAGAGAAGAACCGTCGCGGCGGATTGAAGCGTCAAGGAAATAACGCTCCTTGTAGTTGTAGTTGAGCATGCCGAACCAAGAGTTGCGTACTTCTTCGCTTATGGCTTGTGATGGCGTTACGAGGTCACCGGTAGCCGGAGAGCTAAGCAGCATAAGGCGGTTGTCAACCAATCCCATGCGGCGTGCGCTGAAAGACTCGGTCTTACTCGTCATGCTTTCCTGTCCGAGCAGTACGGTTACGTGGTGATCGCGCAGGAAGTCGAACTTGTATTCGGCCGTATTAGTCACCGTCCAACGGTAGAAACGAGAGAACTGCTCGTTGACATCACCCTTTCCAAGCAGATCGCCAAATCCCTCTGACACGAGGTTGTTCTGCTTGTAAGAGCTGCGCAGGTCATTCCAGTCCAAGCCTATGGCCGAGCGGATATTCAGTCCCTTGATGGGGTTGATGTTGACGTAGGCGTTCTCATTCAGACGTACGCGGTTTTGAATCTCGCGTGTGTATTTAGCCAGGTAATTGGGATTAAACGTACCATCACCGCCATAGTTCAATGAATAGTATTTAAGCACATCTCCATAACCGTTGAATGTACTGTTCTCCCAGTCAATGTCGCCACTGTCTATGCTTGTGGGATTGCCGTTAGAATCAACAAGACCAAGGATCTCACGCGTAGGTTGTATTGGCAGATAGGCATGCGCCGCCCAAGGCTTGTTATATAGATTTGTTGAACTGCCATTTATAACAAGAGTTGTCTGCGTCTTGGTGTAGGCAAGGTTCGAGTTCGTTCCGATTTTCAGCCAGGGAGTGACGTTTATTTCAAGGTTGGCGCGCAATGTCTCACGACGCATGTTGGAGTCGTCGAAAAGACCGTCGGCATCATAGTGCGAGAACGACACTAAGTAAGCCGTGTTCTGCGAACCTCCGCGCACACTGGCGTCAATCTGCACCGTGGGAGACGTTCCTCCGAGCAGAGCCTTTGTCCAGTCGGTGCCGATGTTGTACTTCCTGTAATATTCCTTGCGTGCCTGGAATGTCGGGTCTGTAAGGTTGGAAGGATTCATCATCTCTTGGAACTTGAACCACTGGTTGGCGTTCATCATCTCCATTCCGGTGTTGGCAAGTTCTGAAAGCGAATATTGCGCTGTAACAGACACCGTGGGAGCTTCGCCCATCTTACCCTTCTTAGAGGTAATGATGACAACTCCGTTGGCCGCGCGCGAACCGTAGATGGCCGTCGACGACGCGTCCTTCAGCACCGTGATGTTCTCGATGTCGTTGGGGTTGAGGGAAACGAACGTGTTGGCGGAAATCTCGCTGCCGTCCAATATGTACAGAGGCTCGGTGTTGGCGTTGATTGACGTAACGCCGCGGATGCGCATGCTTGAAACGGCCGAAGGCTCGCCTGACTCGGTATACACCTGCATACCTGAAACCTGTCCCTGCAAAGCGTCCGCCACGTTGGCAACGGGGCGGAGCGACAAGGCTTCTCCCGAAACTGACGATACCGAGCCGGCGATGGTCCCGAGCTTGCGCGCCGAGCCGTAACCGGTCACGACAAGCTCGTCGAGCGCGTTGTCGTCGTTCTCCATTACGATGCGCAGGTTGCGCCCGGCCTTCACGCGGGCCTCCTTCATGCCGATGTAGGTCACCGTCAGATACGCGTCGGCGGGAGCGTTGACGCTGAACTTGCCGTCAACGTCTGTCACCGTGCCGGAGTTGGAACCTTCCACGCGCACCGTAGCGCCGACGACGGGCAGCCCGTCCTCCTGCGACACCACGGTACCCGTGACTGACGTTTGGGCCAATGCCATCCCCACGCACAGGAACAGCGAGGCCAAAATCATTGTTAGTCTTTTTTCCATAAATACTCTCTCTAATTAAATAAATTATGGATAATCGTGTCACGCGCGCGTAGGCGTGATAAAATTAAGGTGTAAACGCCACACCCGTTGTCGTAATGTCACCGGACAACGGGCTTATGCTTACACATTGTCCGGCATGTTTAAAACTTAACAAACCGGTGCCAATATAAGCGCGCATCGCCCTCTCCGGCCGGCTTTCGCAGGCATCGGGTGTAACACGTTGCAGCTCAAGGCGTTGCAAAAGGCCGTCTTTTACGTTGTAAAACATGGCCTTTTGCCGTCTAAAAGACGGCCTTTCGGACGGTAAAAGGCCACCTTTCAGGGTTCATCCGCAAACGCCTTGACGGCTGCTTCCTGTCATGCGCGATGGCTTCATGCCGCAGCCGGGAATCCAAGACGTTTGCTCGCGCGCGTGTTCAAATTAATTAACATTAAGAAACGGGGCGGCTGTGCCCGCCGCGTTTGCCGCTTACGGCTCTGAACATGACGGCAAGCCACGGCGCGCTTGCCGTCATGGGAAATATCCGGCGGGCCTCTTCCTTAAACCGGCAACGGCATCCCCGGAGGCGGAATGCTTTGGCAGACGGCCTTCATCTTGCCGCAAACGGGGGCGGCAGGCAGCCGACGGTCCGCGCCGGAGTGCGGCATCACAACAGCCGGAAGCCCCGCTTCAGTCCGTTCTGATTTGCAATAGTGGTTGCAAATCAGAACGGACGCGTCAATAAAATAAATCCTTGTAAACACAAAGGGGACGTTTCACGCAGCTTATTGCGACATTGTCTAAGTGACATTTTGCCATCCCGTGTGCCTTAACAGCAATAAAAACGATTTACAAGGTTTTTAAGTAAATACACGTAAAGGACAAACTTTATGTGCCTAAAATATTTGTGTTTATCGTAAAAAGCGATAAATATTAGTGAATTTTATACACTTTTTATTCGGCCTCCAACCGTGCAAAATGACAGAAAATATACTGTCAAAGCAACACTTATAGCGGCAAAACATGTGAATTTGATAGTGTTTTGTTAAAAAGTTAACCTGCGATAGCATTTTTTTCAGTTTTATTTCGTTTGTATTGAAAATATCTTTATTTTTGCAAATTGTAATAAAAGTATAATTTATTTATTTAATTAGAGAGAGTATTTATGGAAAAAAGACTAACAATGATTTTGGCCTCGCTGTTCCTGTGCGTGGGGATGGCATTGGCTCAAACGGCAGTTACGGGCACCGTGGTGTCGCAGGAGGACGGGCAGCCCGTCATCGGCGCCACCGTCCGCGTAGCCGGTACGCAGACCGGCACCGTGACCGACGCCGACGGCCGCTTCTCGCTGTCGTTGCCGTCAGGGCACAACAAGCTGCAAGTGTCATACGTAGGCATGGAGACGCAGGAGGTGACCGTGCGCGGCCGCAACGTCAATGTGACGCTTCTGCCCGTGCGCACCGACCTTGACGAGGTGATGGTCGTGGCCTACGGTACTTCTACGAAGTCGGCCTTCACGGGTTCGGCTGCCGTGATTGACGCCGAGGAAATCAACAAGGCGCAGGTCACCAACCCTGTAGACGCGCTTGTGGGCAAGGTGTCGGGTGTGCAGCTTTACAACCCGTCGGGCCAGCCCGGACAGTCGTCAACGTCAATCAACATCCGCGGTATCAGCTCAATCAACGCGGGCACGCAGCCGCTCATCATCGTTGACGGCGCGCCGTTCGAGGGCGACCTCAACACCATCAGCAACCAGGACATCGAGTCGATGACTGTGCTGAAGGACGCCGCTTCGGCAGCCCTTTACGGAGCGCGCGGCGCCAACGGCGTCATCCTTATCACGACGAAGAGCGCGAAGAAGGGACAGGCCACTATCACCCTCGACGCCAAGTGGGGTTCGAACTCACGCGCCATACCGAGCTACCACACGGTTGACAGCCCGGCCAAGTATTACGAGATGTGGTACGCCGGACTTAACAACTACGCCCAGAACCAGTTGGGCTACAGCGCCGACATGGCCGCAAAGTTCGCCAACCAGCACCTTACCGACGCCTCCAACTACGGCTTGGGCTACAACGTGTACACCGTGCCGCAGGGCGAATACATGATTGGTGCCAACGGCAAGCTCAACCCCAACGCTACCTTGGGCAACCTTGTAACCGGCGTTGACGGCAACCAATACTACATAACGCCCGACGACTGGACGGACGCTACATACAACAACGGCCTGCGCCAGGAGTACACCCTTACGGCTACGGGCGCTACGGACAGGAGCAACTTCTACGGCTCGCTGAACTACCTGAGCAACGAGGGTATCACGACGAACTCCGACTACGAGCGCATCTCAGCCCGACTGAAGGCCGACTACCAGCTGAAGCCGTGGCTCAAGCTCGGCGGAAACTTCAGCTATTCGCACTATGACTCCAACTCGCTCAGCGAGGACGGAAGCTCATCGTCGTCAGGCAACGTGTTCGCACTTACACAGATGGCGCCCATCTACCCGCTCTACATCCGCGACGCGCAGGGCAACATCATGTTCGACAACGAATCTGGCATCAACATGTACGACTACGGCGACGGCAAGGTAATCGGCCTGTCACGCCCGTTCATGGGACAGTCAAACCCCTTGTCGGACAACCAGCTGAACAAGAACAACATCGAAGGCAACACCTTCAGCGCAACAGGTACGGCCGAAGTGCGCCTGCCGTTCGGCTTCAAGATTACCTCAGTGAACACCGTTTCTGAGGACGAGGCACGCCAGACGGCCACCACAAACCCGTTCTACGGCCAGTACGCAACGCAGAACGGTATGGTAAGCAAGTACCACACACGCAGCTGGGCATACAACCTGCAGCAGCTTATCAACTGGACCCACGACTTCGGCAAGCACAACGTTGACGTGATGCTCGGCCACGAGTACTACCGCAACCACTACTACCTGCTGTTCGGTTCGAAGAGCAACATGTTCGACCCGTTCGGCGACGAGCTGGCAGGCGGCGTAGTTGCAGGCACGCAGGAGTCATACACCACCGACTACAACGTGGAAGGATGGTTCGGCCGCGCACAGTACAACTATGACCAAAAGTACTTCGGCTCGATATCTTACCGCCGCGACGCATCCTCACGCTTCCATCCCGACCACCGCTGGGGTAACTTCTGGTCGTTCGGCGGCGCCTGGATTATCAGCAAGGAGAGCTGGTTCAACGCGCCGTGGATTGACGAGTTGAAAATCAAGGCTTCATACGGCGAACAGGGTAACGACAACATCGGCGACTACCTGTACACCAACTCTTACACCATCGTAAACTCAAACGACCAGATTTCCGTTGTGCCTTACATCTACGGAAACGAGGACATCACATGGGAGAAGAACGGCAACTTCAACGCCGGCGTAGAGTTCTCGCTGTTCCGCGGAAGGCTGTCAGGTAGCGTGGAATACTTCTACCGCAAGACGAGCGACATGCTCTTCAGCTTCCCCATCGCTCCGTCGTTCGGCTACCGCTCTTACTACCGCAACGTCGGCGACATGCGCAACCAGGGTGTGGAAATAGAGCTTAGCGGCGACATCATCCGCACAAGAGACCTCACATGGTCGGCAAACCTCAACCTGACCGCATACAACAACAAGATTACCCGTCTGCCCGAGAGCAGCCGCACGATGACAGTTGACGGTTCTGCCGGCTACAGCAGCAGCAGCTGGTTCTTCGGCGAGGGAGAGTCAATGTACACATGGTACATGCCGCAGTACGCCGGAGTTTACTACGACGAGAGCAATCCCAACAACCCGGACAACGGTAAGGCAGCTTACTGGATGGACGTGACTGACGCCGAGGGCAACGTCATCGGCCGCGAGAAGACCGTTGACTACAGCGAAGCCGACTACCACCTGTGCGGCACAGCGCTGCCCGACGTCTACGGAGGCTTCGGCACAAGCCTGAGCTGGAAGGGACTTGAGGTGTCAGTAAACTTCTCTTACCAGATTGGCGGCAAGGTTTACGACTCGACATACGCACAGGAAATGGCCTTCACACGCGGCAACGCGTTCCACACCGACCTGCTCGACGCATGGACGCCGGAGAACACCGGCAGCAACATCCCGCGCCTGCAGTACAACGACGACTATACGGCCTCAACGTCAGACCGCTTCCTCACGGACGCTTCTTACCTCTGCCTGCAGAACTTCAGCGTGGCTTACAACCTGCCGAAGAACTGGGTTTCGCGCATAGGTCTCGGCAACGTGCGTGTCTACGTTACAGGCGACAACCTCTGGACATGGTCACAGCGCCAGGGTCTCGACCCGCGCCAGAGCATCTCCGGCTCTATCACGTCGGCATACTATGCGCCGATGCGCACAATTTCAGGAGGTCTGTCAATAACATTCTAACAAAAAAGAACAAGGAATACCATTATGAAAAAAAGCATAAAACTGTTAACGGCACTGGCCCTCTGCCCGGCGGCTTTCATGATGACAAGCTGTATCGACGAGACTGTGCCAACGAATATGGTGCTGCAAGACGAGCTTGACAATTCGCCTAACTCTGTCAGCGGCATGCTTATGGCCCTCCCGGCAAGCTTCAACACGCTTGATGCGAGAACGGGAAACTACACCGACTACGCCTTCGGTTACGGCGGACTGATGCACATACGCGATGTCGAAACGGAAGACATGGCAATAGCATTCTCTGACTACGACCACTTCCAGCCGTGGGAGACGCTCGACCAGATGGGCAACAACATGGCACGCACACAGTGGCTTTGGAACTACCAGTATGAAGTGATACTGTCATGCAACAAGCTCATCGCCGCCGTAAAGGCCAAGGACGAGCGCGACGAGCTTGACCTCGGGGCACTCGGCGCAGCCTACGCGCAGCGCGCCGCCCTCTATCTCGACCTCGCACGTGAGTACGAGTTCCTGCCTAACGAGAAGTTCAGCGGCACTAACTCCGACGGTAACAACGTGACAAACTACACTGTCCCCATAGTAACCGACGAGACGACGGAGGAAGACACGAAGAACAACCCACGCGTTGATCGTGAGACTATGGCCAAGTTCATTGAGAACGACCTCGACAGCGCGTACAAGTACATCGACTACCTGGACAACAACGCGACATACGCCACCAACCGTACCCTGCCCCACAAGGACGTGGTTTGCGGCCTTTACGCACGCCTTTACATGTGGACAGGAAGCTATCAGGACGCATACAACTATGCGCAGGAGGCCATCACGACAACCACTACCACGCCTACCGAGCTGACCGACTGCTTCCCCGTGGAGGCCAACCAAGTTTATCCCACTCCTCTTTCCACCTGCTTCAACACACTGGCTACGAACAAGTGGATGTGGGGCGTGTCGCAGACAGCCGAGAACTCTACGGTTACCTCGGGTATCTTGAACTGGACTTCATGGATGTCTCCCGAATATTCGGGCGGTTACGCGTCGGCAGGAGCGGCTCCGTGCATCTATGCTCCCATGTACAACAGGATTGACCCGTCAGACTGGCGCCAGCTGTTCTGGAAGGCAGACGACTTAATCCACCCGTACGTTTCGCAGAAATTCCAGCCCAACGAAGGCAACACCACCACTGCAACGGTGGCCTGTGCGGCTGCATATCCGCTGATGCGCATCGAGGAAATGTACTTCATCAGGGCCGAGGCTGCAGTCCATGTATATGGAGCCACCGCCGGCAAGACCCTTCTCGAGCAGTTCATGAGCGAGTACCGCGCACTGTTCGGCACATACACCTGCACCGCCACCACGGACGATGCAGTGATTGAGGAAATCATCTTCCAGAAGCGCGTTGAGCTGTGGGGCGAGGGACAGACGTTCTTCGACATCAAGCGCCTCAACTACTCCGTAGACCGTACGCAGGAAGGCTCAAACTTCTTCGACGACGCACGCTTCAAGACATCCGGCCGCCCGGCATGGATGAACTGGGTGATTGTGATGACCGAGGAGAACAGCAACAACGCCCTCATCGGCTGGAACAACCCCGACCCGACGGGAAGCTACACTCCCGTTGCTGGAAACTGACATTATTAACATAAAGCAAACAGAACAACATGAACAGAATATTAAAATTATGGCAGCCGGCTATGTTGGCCGTATTCGCCCTGGCCTTTAACGCCTGTACCGACGAATACGAGTACACACCGCAGCCCGATGCAGACTACGAGGGGGCGTACATTCTGGCCGACGAGACAGACATAATCCTTAAAGCCGACGACGTGCAGGAGCTTTCGTTCACGGTAGCACGCCACAACGACGCCGAAGCCGGCACATACAGGCTGTATTCGAGCAACAGCGGAGTACAGGTTCCGTCGGAAGTGACTTTCAACGCCGGCGAGAAGTCAAAGGACTTCACCGTAAGTTTCGACGTTCCGGTAGGAACTATTGACGAAGAGGTTGTCATCGGAATTGAGGACGAAGACACCTACATGTACGGCGCACACTCGCAGACGTTCACCATCAGCCGCCTGAGAAAGGTTGAAGGCGCCATGTGGTACGAGGAAGGCCTGTTCCTCACCGGCGGAGGATGGGAGGCCAACGTGTACGAGCAGGGCGTTACGGAAGCCGAGAACGGCAAAACCGTAGCGAGGTTCCTTGTTGTCGAGCCTTACCACAACTCCGATATAGAGAACGTACTTGGTCTCACGGCAAACGAGACTACGGGCTACAACGTTGAAATACAGCTTAGCAGCGACGGCACGGCTACCGTTTCGGGCGCACTGTTCTACATCCCGGCCAGCATGACCCAAGACCCCACCGTAGTCGGCGACGCCATTCCGAACGGCAACGGTACCTACTATTCGGGAACGCAGAGCATGCCAACATCAGGCAACCAGCTGAGCAATTTCATCCTGTTCCCGTGGAACATCAGCATCGGAAGCACAGGCATGGCCTTCAGTAATGTATCATACGAGGCATTGGTGTTCCCAACCGGCTATGAACCGATGACACAGACGCAGAACTAAAAAAATCTTCCTATGGCAAAGCTGGACAGGGAAATCCCTGTTCGGCTTTGCTTTATTTCTCACTGTTAAAAACATTATCTCCTATGAAAAAACATTGTTTACTGCTCGTTATCGCCTTATTCGCCGCTGTTACGGCAGGCGCAGCCGAGCGCACATGGCAGCAGAAACGGCAAATAGCCCTGTCTGTACTCGGAACGCAGGCGCAGACCCGCGGGGCGCAGGCCGGCGAACTGAAGTTGCTCAAGGAGGCCACCGGGCTGTCAGTGGTGGGCTATGACGGCGGAGGCTTCGCCGTCATCTCGAACGACGACAGCCAGGAGGCTGTGCTCGGATGGTCTGACGGAAAGTTCGGCACCGACCTTCCCGACGGTCTCGAGTGGTGGCTCAAGGCAGCCGACGCGGCACTTTCAGCGCAGACCGGCTACGTCAGGGAGTACCTTCCCAGCGACATCGACCCCTCGCTGCCCTCCAGCGTGACGCCACTGCTCACTACCGTATGGGGGCAGAGCGCTCCGTTCAACCTGTTGTGCCCTCACAATTACCCTTCGGGCTGTGTCGCCACGGCCATGTCGCAAATCATGTATTACCACAAATACCCGGCACAAAGCACCGGCATGATAATAGACAACAGCGCCGGCATTGTTGACTTGTCTGGGATAACATACGACTATGAGTCGATGTTGCCCGACTACCGCAACGGCTACACCACTGAACAGGGCAACGCCGTGGCTACGCTGATGCGCTATGCCGGCGTTGCGGCCTACATGAACTATGCCTCCGGCGGCAGCGGAACGGCGTCGGTCAACGCGGCGGTGGCCCTGCGCGACAACTTCTCGTACCACGAGAACATCGCCTTCCGCACACGGCGTTACCACTCTGACGCCGACTGGATGGAAATGGTTTACAGCGAGTTAGCCGCAGGACGCCCTGTACAATACGGCGCGCAGGACGCCCTTGGCAGCGGCGGCCACGCCTTCGTGTTCGACGGCTACAATGAAGAAGGCTTCGTACACGTAAACTGGGGATGGGACAGCGACGGCAACGGCTATTACGACATCGAGCTGCTCAACCCCACGATGATTGGCTCCACCTTCGAGTACAGCGAGGACCAGGACATGATTATGGGCATTGGCCTGCCCGACGATGACATCAAGCACCGCAGCGAACTGCTCTGCTCGGGCAGCTTCAACGCGTCATACCTGAGCAACAGGCTTACCGTGCGCCTGACAAGCATCGGGCTGTACAACTTCAACATCTATCCCTTCAACGGCAACGTGTACCTCAAGCTGACGGGCGACAACGGCGACTATACGCTTACTACGGCAAGCTTCGCCGACGAACCTATATCGATGTTCGTGCGCACGTCGTCAGGCGCGTCGTTCTACGGCGGACGCTTCAGCTCCGACTACTCGTCGGCGCTGCCCGACGGCCTGCCCGACGGCACCTACCAGCTGTATCTCGCCGTGCAGGACGGAGGCTATACGGAGGTGTCGCCGATGTCTTACGCCGAGGGTTCCGTAAGCTTCTACACCCTGACGAAGAGCGGAAGCAACGTCACGCTTGAACCCGGCTACGGCTATATATCTTCAGGAATTGACGGCGTTACGGTATCTCCCGACGTTACGGGCCGCCCTGCCGACAACCGCATATACAGCATTGACGGCCGCTACGTGGGCACCGACGAGACACAGCTGCCCAAGGGCCTGTACATACGCGGCGGCAAGAAGTTCGTCAAGAAGTAACCAGAAGCCCCGGCCGCAGGGCACTGCGGCACGCCCCGTCACTCCCGAAGGGAGAATGCCCGGAATGCTTTTGCCGGGCGGGGCCATTTGTCTTACAAGGCTTATCCTGGCTGTCCGGCATGCAGGATTTCCACTATTGGCAACCGGCTGAATACCAGGTACTTGCCCAAAGGCCACCTTTCGCATTGCGGAAGGTGGCCTTTTAGCGCGTAAAACATGACCTTTTACAAGGCAAAAGACCACACATTGCAAACAAGCAATCAAGCGCTATCCCTCCGGTAGACCCGGGACGGGCCGCAGCCCTGCCGCACTACTTCATCACAGAGCGCATCATCTTGTCAATGCATTTGCGCTTCTGGCAGATGTCGGGATGAACGTATAGGTTGAGAGTGGTGTTGATGTTGGAATGGCCGAGTATTGAGCTGACCGTCTTGTAGTCGCACTGGCACTCAATGCAGCGCGTCGCGAAGGTGTGGCGCAGGCCGTGGAACTTCATCGGGGGCAGGCCGAGCTGCTTCATCAGGTTCTGGTAATATCGTCGGTACAGGCGCGGCTCAAGCGGCTTTTCGCTGTTCGTCAGCACGAAGTCGTCGGCGTTCACCACGGCCGACACGGGCTTCAGCATGGCCGCCAGCTCGTTGTTTATTGGTATTTCGCGCTGCGAGCTGTCGGTCTTCGGCTTGCCTATCACCACCTTTGTGCGCCTTGCCGTGCCGTCACCGGCGTATATGCGCTCGATGGTGCGCTCCACCTTGATGAGATGCGAGCGGACGTCAATGTCGCCCCACTTCAGGGCACACACCTCGCCTATGCGCATGCCGGTGCACAGACAGATGTAAAGGCCGAGTCCGCGGAACGAGAAGTGGCGGCGCAGGTGCGTCATGAGCGTTTTCTGCTGGGCGTGTGTCAGCACTGTTATCTTCGGCGCTGCGGCGCACTGCGGCATCTTCACGTCCCAGTCTCGCCACTCTGTCATGCCCCGTTTCCGTCCGAACTCCATGAGCATCCTAAGCACCAGGAATATGTCCTTCACGGTGCGCGGCGACAGTCCGCTGTCTGTAAGTTTCAGCACGAAGTCCTGCATCAGCGTCTCGTCTATGTGGCTGACGCTTCCCAAGAGCGGAAGGATGTGTTTCTCGGCGTTGCTCGTGTAAGTTGCCATCGTTGATTCCTTTACCGTCAGCTTTTTCATTTCACGCCATTCAGTGTAAACACTCTTGATGTCAAACTGTTTCATAATCTTTCTGAATTTAAGTGTTAAACGGCTGTAAAATAATGATTTTCAAGGTTTTAGCATATATTTTGCGCCGAAATGTAGATAAAATTTGCTGTAATATGCAGCCTGTTTGCGGCGTGCCGCTACCCTGCCCCGGACGGCCGCGCCGCGGACGGTCTGCAAAAGACCGTCTTTTGCATTACAAAAGGCCATGTTTTACACCCTGAAAGGCCATGTTTTGCACCCTGAAAGACGGTCTTTTGCAACACTCTGACTTACAACGTGCTGCAATGGCGGCGGCCTGCGGCGAGGCTGGCCGGCTGTGGCTGACGGCACGGGAAACGCTGCCGGCTGGTGAAAAAATGTGAATATTGCAGCCGCCAGGTTTTACTTTCCGTCCCGTCAGGGGTCTATTATATAGAACGCATGTCTACGGACAGTGCTTTTTCATCGATGTACAAACTAAAAAGCATATAGTTATGAAATCTTTGACAATACTTAAAACCCTTGTGGCAGCCGTCAGCATGTCGATGCTGTTAGGCTCGTGCGTGGTGCACAGGGAGCATCACGGGCCGCCGCCTCCAAAGAAACACAAGAAGCACAAGAAGCCGAAACCGCCGCGCCATCCGCACTACCACGGAGCAATTGACACGGAGCAGGCGGACGGAACATATTACGCATTTGTCTATTAGAAACTGTTTTGATTTTTTACAGGACTCTTTTTATGGAGAAACTGCATGGCTCTTTGTTAATGTCTTGAGCGTCTTTCCGGTCGTTTCTGATTGTTATTTTCGGCGTTTAGCCCGCTAAACTTACTCAAATAACAATCAGAAACGCCTCGAAAATACATCTCAATCCATTTAACAAAAAAATCAAAACAGTTTCTAAGAAGACAAGACACAAGCAGACGGGCAGACAAGGGAACAGCCTTATCCAACCAAAAAGGCAAATAATCTTATCTGCCCGTATGTTTGTACCTTGTCTGTTTACGACCAGCCCCTTGCCTGCTAAACAGCTGCAAACGCCCTTTTCAGGCGCAGGATGAAGTCGTCGGCCATCGCCTTGGTAAACGTCAGCGGCGGCAGCAGTCGCAGGATGTTCGTAGATGCGCAGCCGGTGAAGCAGTGTTCCTGGTAAACGAGCCTGCCGCGCAGCTCCTTGTGCGGCATGGCAAGGTCTATGCCAATCATCAGTCCGCGGCCTCTCACGTCGGTGATGCGCGGCTCCGTGGCCTTGAGTTCAAGCAGTCTGTCCGTCAGGTAACCGCCGGTCTCGCGGGCGTTGTCAACCAAATGCTCGCCCTCCATCACGTCGAGCACTGCCAAAGCGGCTGCGCAGCCGAGGTGGTTGCCGCCGAACGTCGTGCCTAATTGGCCGTATTCGGGCTTGAAGTCGGGCGAGATGAGCACCGCGCCCATGGGGAAACCGTTGGCAATTCCTTTCGCGACGGTAATCAGGTCGGGGCGTATGCCGAGCCACTGGTGGGCGAAGAACTTGCCCGAACGGCCGTAGCCGCACTGTATCTCGTCGCATATCAGCACCGCCCCGTGCCGCTTGCAGGCCGCCGAAAGGCCGCGTGCGAAGTCCTCATCGACGAGCTTTATACCGCCCACTCCCTGTATGCATTCTATCATGCAGGCGCAAACGTCGCCCTTGCTCAGCTCCGCCTCCCACGCCGCAAGGTCGTTAAGGGGCAGGTAAGTGACGTGGTTGTTGGCGTTGACGGGCGCTATTATCTTAGGATTGTCGGTCGCCTCGACGGCCAGCGACGTGCGTCCGTGGAAGGCTTTGGCGGCCGACAGGATGCGCGTGCGCCCCGTCTTGAACGACGCCAGCTTAAGAGCGTTCTCGTTGGCCTCGGCTCCGCTGTTGACGAGAAACAGCCGGTAATCGTCATATCCGCACGCCTTGCCTAAGCGTTCGGCCAGCTGCCGCTGCAACGTATTTACCACGGAGTTGCTGTAAAAGCCGAGCGTGTCAAGCTGTTCGGTGACTTTCTCTACATAATGGGGATGGCAATGACCTATGCTAATGACGGCGTGGCCGCCGTAAAGGTCTAAATATTCCTGCCCCTTGTCGTCCCAAACGGAGCAGCCCTTGCCTTTGACGATGTTGACGTCAAAGAGGGGATAAACGTCAAATAAGTTCATAATTATGAGTTAAGAGTGAAGAACGAAGAGTGAAGAATTCATTTGCTTCGGCATATTCTCACTGTTCATTTTTCACTGCCGGTTGTTTTTTTATTTCTTTCCTTTACAGTTTTGACGGATGAAATCAGTATGGCAAGCAGTTCGTCGCAGTCAATCAAGATGCTTTCCGCTTCCTTTTCAGTGATGTATCCTGTATCTTTCAAGAGGTTGAGCCAATAAAAAGTCTCGTTACATTCTTTCAATGCTATTGACAATTTGTTGGCAAAATCGGAAGAGCTTTGAGCAAACTCCGCCTCACGTACAAGCGCACCGACTGCCGTTCCGGAGCGAAGCACTTGGTTTGTCAGGGCATATTCCTTTGCAGAACACTTGATGTACTTCACCATATTGATTATTCTCACCGAAAAGTTGTAACTCTTCTGGTGAAGCGGTGAGCCGCTTCGATTGTATTCATTGATGTTTCTTGCACCCATACTATTAAATTCTTCACTCTTCGTTCTTCACTCTTCACTTTACAATTAATGTCCCTTGCGCCCACGCTATTAAATTCTTCACTCTTCGTTCTTCACTCTTCACTTAGAACGCCGATGCCTTTAGCCTAAGTCCTTCGCCCTCTTCCACGCCAAACATGATGTTCATGTTCTGCACGGCCTGCCCCACGGCGCCCTTCAATAGGTTGTCTATGACGGAGGTTATGAGCAGCTTGTCGCCGTACTTCTCACAGTGAACGAGGCATTTGTTGGTGTTCACCGCCTGCTTCATGTCTATGGGTTTGTCGGTGTAATGGGTAAAAGGCTCGTCGCGGTAGAACGCCTTGTAGCCCTCGACTATTTCCTCGATGGGCTTCCGGGTGCGCACTACGGAGGTGGCGAAGATGCCGCGCGCGAAGGGTCCCCGGTAGGGAATGAAGTCTATCGAGCCGACGGGCGCACCCTGAAGCTGCGTCAGGCTCTGGCGTATTTCGGGCACATGCTGGTGGGTAAAGGGCTTGTATATGCTCATGTTGCCTGCGCGCCAGCTGAAGTGGGTCGTCGCTCCGGGCTTCTGTCCTGCCCCGGTGCTGCCCGTTATGGCGTTGACGGACACGTCTTCCGTGAGCAGTCCCATCCTGGCCGCAGGCAGAAGGCCGAGCTGTATGCACGTGGCGAAACATCCGGGGTTGGCCACATGCTGCGCCGAGGCTATGCTGCTGCGGTTGATTTCGGGCAGACCGTACACGAAGTCGTTGCCTTCGGCGGCAAGGCGGAAGTCCTGTGCGAGGTCGATTATCTTCACATTGCCGGGCACGCGGTGCTCCGCGAGGAACTGGTGGCTCTTTCCGTGGCCGAAGCAGAAGAAGAGAACGTCAATCCCGTCGAGCGGCATTGCGTCGGTAAAGTGCAGGTCTGTGTCGCCGTAAAGGCCCTCGTGAACGTCGGTCACGGGGTTTCCGGCGTTGCTCTCGCTGTTGACGAAGACGATTTCCGCCTGCGGATGGTTGAGCAGAAGGCGCAGCAGCTCGCCGCCGGTGTAGCCCGCTCCGCCAAGAATACCTATTTTCATGCTTGGTTTGGTTTTTATTATCGGGAGTTAAAGAAGTTAAGGAAGTTAAAGAAGTTAAAGCCATTACCTTGGAAGTTAGGGGGCTATGAAGTAAAGGTGTCTGGCCAAATGCTGTAAAGGATGCTGCCGCCCGTTTTCCGAAAGGCCGTGTTTTGGAAGGTAAAAGGTGGCCTTTTGCAGGCCAAAAGGCCACCTTTTAGAGCCTGAAAGACGGCCTTTTGCAAAGCCGCTGATTATCAGCAGGTTGGCAAAGGCAGAATTTTGGCTGGGTGAATAGGGCTTATAAGCCTTATAGGACTAATACAGCCAAGCGGCAAAAGTATGTCAGGCAGCCTGCCACAAGCTGTGCTTAGGCGCATGCCTGCATATCAAGCCCCCTCCCTCGGGAGGGTTGGGGAGGGGCTTTCCTTTGATTGGGGAGGGCTTACCTCTCTTCCCCATGTATCCCATAATACACCCTCAACGGCGTTGACAGCACCTTTATAAATCCCTTGGCCTCGTCAGCCGTCCAGCCATGCTGCATTTCGCCGTACTCTCCGAGCTTAGACTTGAGCAAATCGTCGGGCGAATCAACGCCAACGCACTCGAAGCCGAGTGGGCGGAGCTTGAGTATTGCCGTGCCGTTGACGTTGCGCTGGCTGCTGGTAAGCATGGCCTCGATGTCGGGCATGACAGGTTCCAGGTACTGACTTTCGTGCAAGAACATGCCATACCAGTTGGCAACCTGGTCTTTCCAGTACTGCTGCCACTTGCTCAGGGTGTACTTTTCGAGCATGCGGTGAGCCTCGATTATCAGCTTGGGGGCGGCGGCCTCGAAGCCCACACGACCCTTTATGCCTATGATTGTGTCGCCAACGTTGCAGTCGCGGCCTATGCCGTATGCCGCACCAAGCTCCTCGATGCGCTGTATGGCCTTAACCTTGTCGTCGTATTTCTCGCCGTTCACGGCTGTTATTTCACCCTTGCTGAACTCTATGCGCAGCTCGCTCTCGTCGTGACGGGTCACGTGTTTGAGGTACGCCTCTTCCGGAAGGCCCTGCGCCGAGTCAAGCAGCTCGCCGCCGCAGATGCTCGTTCCCCAGATGCCTACGTTGTAGCTGTATTTCAGTTTGGTGAAGTCTGCCGTGAAGCCGTGGGCGTTGAGGTAGTCAACCTCTTCCTTGCGCGACAGCGCCTTGTCGCGTGTCAGCGTGATTATTTCCACCCCCGGCGCCATCACGAGGAAGGTCATGTCGAAGCGTATCTGGTCGTTGCCGGCGCCGGTAGAGCCGTGGGCAATGGCGTCAGCGCCTATCTGCTTGGCGTAACGGGCAATGGCTATGGCCTGGAAGATGCGTTCCGACGACACCGATATGGGGTAACAGTTGTTTCGGAGCACGTTGCCGAATATCATATACTTGAGGCTTTTCTCGTAGTATTCGTGCGTGACGTCGAGCGTGACGTACTCTTTCGCGCCCAACTTGTAGGCGTTCTCCTCGTTCTTTTTCAGCTGTTCGGGGCTGAAGCCGCCTGTGTTCGCACATGCGGCATAGACCTCATAGCCCATGTCGTGCGACAGTTTCATCACCGTGTAGGATGTGTCAAGCCCCCCAGAGAAGGCCACTACCACTTTCTTCTTGTCTGGCATAATCGTTTGTTTTTTATTTTCGGAAGTCAAAAAAGTTGTTTTCGGAAGTTAAAGAAGTTATAGAAGTTAAAGAAGTTAGAGTCAAATGCCTTGCTAAATGAAGAATGAATAATTAAAAATGAACAATCATAATACATGTACTTCTTTACCATTCACTTTGCATTCAGCAAGGCATTTGGCTCTAACTTCTTTAACTTCTATAACTCCTTTAACTTCATATAAATTACTTTCCAATCCTCTTCATCACCTCTTCGGGCAGCTCCAGTGGCGTGGGTTCGCCCTTGTGCTCCGCCGGGTCGTAAAGCATGCCGGTGCAGATGCAGTAGCGGCGGCCCGTGCGTTTAAGCACATCGACGTTGATGCAGCCCTCGCAGCCGCGCCAGAAAGCCTCGTCGTCGGTAAGGTCGGCAAAGGTAACGGGCACGTAACCGAGCTGGGTGTTCATCTTCATCACCGCCGAACCGCTGGTAAGACTGAAGATTTTGGCCTGCGGCCAGCGTGTGCGCGCCAGCGTGAAGGTCATGTCCTTTATGCGTTTCGACACTCCGAGGTTGCGGAAGTCGGGGTGAACGATAAGCCCCGACGTGGTGACATAGTGCTTGTTCCCCCACGTCTCGATGTAGCTGAAGCCTGCGAAGCGGTCGCCGGCAAGGGCTATGACGGCCTTCGTCTCGCGCATCTTGGTAGCCAGGTATTCGTGTGAACGCCGGGCGATACCCGTGCCGCGCACCTTGGCTGCCGCCGCAATGGTGTCGAGTATGGTGTCAACGTACTTCTCGTGTGAGGCGTCTGCCACTAAGACTGTTATTTCTTCCATTTCTTTTCAGGAGTTAAAGAAGTTATAGGAGTTAAGGAAATTAAAGCCATTACCTTTGCAAACTGTATACAGACGGCAGGCTTTCTCACCTTCTCACCCTTTCACCTTCTCACCTTTTACTTTATGTCCGGTATCACGTTCCGCAGCTCGTCTATCACATCGGAGTACATCACGCCGGCCTTCATTACGATGAAGATTGTGTCATCGCCGGCGATGGTGCCGATGATTGACGGCAGTCCGCCGTTGTCGATGTTGTATGCAAGGCTGCTGGCGTAGCCCGGACGGGTTTTGATAACGCCCATGTTGCCCGAAAAGTTGATAGACATGAAGCCCGAAGTAAGCAGCATCTCGGCCGCCGTCTTGGGACTTGCCACACGTTTGTACATCGTTTCGTTGGGCAGCACGTAGAAGTATTTGCCGCTCAAGCTTGTGGCTTTTGCCACCTTTAGCTGCTTCAGGTCGCGGCTGAGCGTGGCCTGCGTGACGTTATAGCCCTCCTTTGCAAGGGCCTTCAGGACGTCGTCCTGACAGCAAAGTTCCTGGCTTGATATAAGCATGCGCAATGTTTTAAGCCTGTTGTCTTTCGCTTTCATTGTTGTATTTTTATGCAATTATAGGCGCAAAGATATGGATATTTATTCAAAACGGCAAGAAAATATGCGATTTTCTGCATATTTTCTTGCCGTTTTGAGGAGTTAAAGGAGTTAAAGAAGTTAACGCTCGCTGCGCTCGCTGAGAAGTTAAAGCCATTACTCTTGCTGTTAGGGAGATTGTAGTAGCTAAGACAATAAGCCTTGTCTACTTGTATCTCGTCCCTTGTCAACTAACAAAGGTAATGGCTTTAACTTCTCAGCGAGCGCAGCGAGCGTTAACTTCTTTAACTCCTTTAACTTCTAAAAAGACTCACTCCCTGTTTCCTCCGAATATCCGAAGCAGGTAAAGGAAGAGGTTGATGAAGTCGAGATAGAGTGCCAGCGCACCCATCAGGGCTATCTTCTGCGCCTCGGCGCTGACGTCGTCGGCCTCTACGAGCATGTTCTTTATCCTCTGCGTGTCATACGCCGTAAGGCCGACGAAGATGAGCACGCCCACGTAGCTGACGATAAGGCTGAAGCCGCCGCTCTTTATAAGGAACACGTTTACAAGCGTGGCGATGATGAGTCCGATGAGGGCCATGAACAGGATGCGGCCCAGTCCTGACAAGTCTTTCTTAGTGAAGTAGCCCACGAGCGACATGGCGGCGAACGTTCCGGCGGTGATGAAGAACACCGAGGCTATCGACGTCATCGTGTATGCCAAGAAGATGATTGACAGCGTTGCGCCGTTAAGCACCGAATAGAGGATGAAAAGCAGCGTTGCCGTGGAGAGCGAGAGGCGGTCGATGCGCGCCGAGACGTACCACACAAGGGCGAACTCGCCTATAAGCAGTCCCCACATCAGCATACGGTTGGCGATGATTGCCGTCATTATGCCCGGGCTGTTGGCCACGGCGTAGGCCGTGAAGCCGGTTATCACCAAGGCCAGCGTCATCCACACATACACCTTGCGCATCAACGCGGGGAAGGCCACGGCGGCCATCTGTTCTTTCTCGCGTATCAGTTCATACAGTCTGTCTTCGTTCATAATTGTTTTGTTTTTTACGTTTTATTTTGTTTTGACATGCGCGCCGCGGCATGCGGCACAGCGTTATGAATGACTGCAAATATACGCCGAAAAAACGACAAACGCCGTTCTTTTAATAAAATTCATTGATTATTCACATTTCTTCTTCATCGCCGGCGGCGCGTCCTGACGCTGTTTTCACGCCGCCCGGCGACCGCCTGCGCAACGCATTGACACTCAATGTATTGCAAAAGGCCGTGTTTTAGGCTGCAAAAGGCCGTGTTTTGGAAGGTAAAAGATGGCCTTTCACCTTCCAAAACACGGTCTTTTGAATTGAGAATGGAGAATGGGGAATTGAGAATTATGATTACCTTAGAGGTTGCCTGTTAGCAATGGTAATCATAATTCTCAATTCCCCATTCTCCATTCTCAATTCCCCAACCTTCTTTTACATTTTTAATAAAAAACGGGAAAATATTTGCACGTGTGCGATATTATTCCTATCTTTGCACCGTTCAGTGGAATGAGGGGCTTCCGAAAGCTCCTCATTTTATTTTAATAACCCTTTTATGATAGACAAAAACGTAGTTAGGAGTTTGGTAGAAGAGTGGCTGAAGGACAAGGAGTATTTCCTTGTCGACGTGGAAATCAGCGCCGACGACAAGATTGTGGTTGAAATAGACCATGCCGACGGAGTGTGGATTGAAGACTGCGTGCAGCTAAGCCGCTACATTGAAGACCACCTGAGCCGCGACGAGGAGGACTATGAGCTTGAGGTGGGAAGCGCCGGTCTGGGCCAGCCCTTCAAGGTTCCGCAGCAGTACGAGAACTATGTGGGCAAGGAAGTGGAGGTGCTCGACGCCGCCGGAAAGAAACACCGCGGCACGCTCAAGGCCGTAGACGGCCGCCAGTTTACCGTAACCGTAAAGGAAAAAGTCAAGAAGGAAGGCTCGAAGCGCCCCGTGATGGAAGACGTGGACAAGACGTTCTCGATGGACGAAGTGAAATATACGAAATACATGATAAGCTTTAAGTAAAAGCCCCCACCCAGCCTCCCCGTGGGGAGGAGACGGGACTTTTGCAGGCGATACATATCCAAGCCCCTCCCCTCGGGGAGGTCGGGAGGGGGCTTTTTCATAGAAAACAAAAGACAAATATATGGCAACAAGAAAGACAGGTGAAGACACCGTAAGCATGATTGACACCTTCAAGGAGTTCAAGGATACGAAGAACATCGACCGCACCACGCTGATGAGCGTGCTCGAGGAGAGCTTCCGCAACGTCATAGCAAAGATTTTCGGCAGCGACGAGAACTTCGACGTCATTGTAAACCCTGACAAGGGCGACTTCGAGATTTACCGCAACCGCACCGTTGTGGCCGACGGCGAGGTGAAAGACGAAAACAAGGAGATAGCGTTGGCCGACGCCCTGAAGATTGAACCCGACTATGAGGTGGGCGAGGAAGTCAGCGAGAAGGTGGACTTCAGCAAGTTCGGACGCCGCGCCATACTGAACCTGCGACAGACACTGGCCTCGAAGATACTCGAACTCGAGCACGACAGCCTGTACAACAAGTACAAGGACCGCGTGGGACAGGTCATCAGCGCCGAGGTATATCAGGTGTGGAAGCGCGAGGTTCTGCTCGTTGACGACGAGAACAACGAACTTATCCTGCCCAAGAGCGAGCAGATACCGCACGACGTCTACCGCAAGGGCGAGACGGTGCGCGCCGTCATCAAGGAGGTGAACAACGACAACAACAACCCCAAAATCATACTTTCGCGCACAAGCAACATGTTCCTCGAGCGCCTGCTCGAAGCCGAAGTGCCCGAAATTGCGGACGGTCTCATCACCATACGCCGCATAGCGCGCATGCCCGGAGAACGCGCGAAAATCGCCGTCGAGAGCTATGACGACCGCATAGACCCCGTAGGAGCCTGCGTCGGCGTTAAGGGAAGCCGCGTACACGGCATCGTGCGCGAGCTGTGCAACGAGAACATCGACGTGGTGAACTACACGTCGAACATCAAGCTCTTCATACAGCGCTCGCTCAGCCCGGCCAAAATATCAAGCATCAACGTCGACGAGGAGAACCGCAAGGCCGAAGTCTACCTGCGCCCGGAGGAGGTGTCGCTCGCAATCGGTCGCGGCGGAATGAACATCAAGCTGGCCAGCATGCTGACCGAATACACCATCGACGTGTTCCGCGAGCTTGACGAAAGCGAGGTTGACGAGGACATCTACCTCGACGAATTCTCAGACGAGATAGACCAGTGGATTATCGACGCCATCAAGAGCATCGGTCTCGACACGGCCAAGGCAGTGCTCAACGCGCCGCGCGACATGCTCGTTGAGAAGGCCGACCTCGAAGAGGAGACAGTAGACCACGTACTGAAAGTGCTGAGAGCAGAGTTTGAGTAAAAGTAAAAAAGTAAAAAGGTAAAATGGTAAAAAAGTAAAAGATAAATGTAAATGATTGTGACTTGGTAAAGACTAAGGTAATAAGCGATGATTAAGCGGTAATATGGCGCAATGTTTTACTTTTTTACCTTTTTACTTTTTCACTTTTAATTAAATAGAGTATGAGTATAAGATTAAATAAAGCCATTCGCGAATTGAATATAGGACTTCAAACGGCAGTTGAATTCCTGAAAAAGAAAAGTGACCTTGGAGAAGTCAGGGACGACCTGAGCTTCAAGCTCAACGACGCCCAGTACAACGCCTTGGTGGAAGAATTCAAGTCTGACAAGGAAGTCAGGAGCCAGGCGGAGAAACTCTTTCCAAAGCATCCCAAAGAGAAAAAACGCCAGGAGGGAGGAGGCAGACCGTCAGGAACGGGCAAGCCTGTATCGACACAGAAATACACCGTATTGGGCAAGATTGACCTCGACAGCATAGGCAAGAAGCCCGCACACGCGGCAGCACAGCAGGCGGCGGCGCCAAAGCCGGCAGCCGAAGCGAAGCCTGTGCAGGCCGAAAAGCCGAAAGAGACGGCGGTAAAGGCCGAGCCGAAGCCCGTGGCTGAACAGAAGCCGCAGGACAGCGGAGCGCAAGTCGCGCAGCCGAAAAACACAGACAACGCCGCACGGCATGAGGAAAAGCCCCAAAAGGCTGAACCGAAACCGGCCGAAACGCCGAAAGAAACTGCTCCACAGCAGGCCAAAGCGGAACCGGAAAGCAAGATATTCACCCTGAAAAGCGAAAAGAAGCTGGCCCCGAAGGTGAACGTCCTCGGAAAGATTGACCTCGACTCGCTCAACCAGAGCACGCGTCCGAAAAAGAAATCGAAGGAGGAACGCCGCAAGGAACGCGAGGAAAAAGCCGGACAGACACGTGCCGACGGCAAGAAAAAGCGTTCGCGCATCACCAAGGAGCGCGTAAACATAGACCAGGCTGCGAAGTCTGTCGGAACGCAAGGTGCGGCGGCTGACAAGGGCAGCTCGAAGAAAAAGAACCGCAAACGCGGGCACAAGCCCCTCGAAGTGAACGAGGAGGACGTTGCACGCCAGGTAAAGGAGACGCTCGCAAGGCTTACAAGCAAGGGGCAGAACAAGAAAGGCGCAAAGTACCGCAGGGAGAAGCGCGAGGCCGTTCAGGAACACCTGAAGGAGCAGCGCGCCGAGGCCAAGGCGGAGAGCAAGACGCTGAAGCTGACCGAATTCGTGACGGTGAGCGAGCTGGCAAGCATGATGAACGTATCGGTGAACCAGGTTATAGGCACCTGCATGAGCGTAGGCATCATGGTATCAATCAACCAGCGCCTCGACGCCGAGACTATAAACCTTGTCGCCGAAGAGTTCGGCTTCAAGACGGAATACGTCAGCGCGGAAGTGTCTGAAGCCATAACGGAAGAGCCTGACGACGAGAACGACCTCGTGCCGCGCGCCCCCATCGTGACCGTCATGGGTCACGTAGACCACGGTAAGACATCGCTGCTCGACCATATCCGCAACACCAACGTCATAGCCGGCGAGGCCGGAGGCATAACGCAGCACATCGGAGCATACAACGTCACGCTGGCCGACGGGCGCAAGATAACCTTCCTCGACACCCCGGGACACGAGGCGTTCACCGCAATGCGTGCCCGCGGAGCGCAGGTTACCGACATTGCCATCATCATAATCGCGGCCGACGACAGCGTGATGCCCACCACGCGCGAGGCAATAGCTCACGCGCAGGCGGCCAACGTGCCGATGGTGTTCGCCATAAACAAGATTGACAAGCCGGGAGCCAATCCCGACAAGATACGCGAGGACCTGGCCAACATGAACCTGCTCGTAGAGGAGTGGGGCGGAAAGTACCAGTGCCAGGAAATCAGCGCCAAGAAAGGCATAGGCGTAGACGAACTGCTCGAGAAGGTGCTCCTCGAGGCCGAAATGCTCGACCTCAAGGCCAATCCCAACCGTAAGGCGACGGGCAGCATAATAGAGTCTTCGCTCGACAAGGGCCGCGGCTACGTGTCGACGGTGCTTGTGAGCAACGGAACGCTCAACGTAGGCGACATCGTGATAGCCGGAACCAACTACGGACGCATCAAGGCCATGTTCAACGAGCGCAACCAGCGCATCGAACACGCAGGCCCGTCGGAGCCGGCAATCATACTCGGACTCAACGGCGCGCCCACTGCGGGCGACTCGTTCCACATCCTCGAGACTGAACAGGAAGCGCGCGAGATAACCAACAAGCGACTGCAACTGCAGCGCGAGCAGGGTCTGCGCACGCAGAAGCGACTCACCCTGAGCGACATCAGCCACCGAATAGCCCTCGGCTCGTTCAAGGAACTGAACATAATCGTGAAGGGCGACACCGACGGAAGTATCGAGGCTCTGAGCGACTCGTTCATCAAGCTCTCGACGGAGAAAATCAAGGTCAACGTCATATACAAGGCCGTGGGCCAGATTTCAGAAAGCGACGTGTCGCTGGCCGACGCGTCAGACGCCATCATCGTCGGCTTCCAGGTGCGCCCCTCTGGCGCGGCACGCAAGCTGGCCGAGCAGGAAGGCGTTGAAATCAACACCTACTCTGTCATCTACGACGCCATCGAAGACGTCAAGTCGGCCATGGAAGGAATGCTCGACAAGGTTGTCAAAGAGGTTGTCACAGGCCAGGTCGAGGTGCGCGAGGTCTACCACATATCGAAAGTGGGCACCGTGGCCGGCGCATACGTCACCGAAGGCAAGGTGCACCGCTCGGACAAGGTGCGCGTAGTGCGCGACGGCATCGTGGTACACACCGGCGAAATCAACGCCCTCAAGCGTTTCAAGGACGACGTGAAGGAAGTGGGCGTGAACTTCGAGTGCGGTATCAGCATCGTCAACTTCAACGACATACAGGTAGGCGACATCCTCGAGACATTCACCGAAATAGAGGTGAAGCAGAAACTCTGACACGCCGCACGAATACTGCATACATCCATCCGGGCAAGGACTCCGCTCCTTGCCCGGATGTTTTTTTCGCGCCTTCCGCCAGCAACAACGGCCGGCAGCGTAACCGGCTGTAACACAGGAAGATGCGCGAGGCCATGCAAAATGCCGTGTTTTGCATGGCAAAACACGGCATTTTAGCGTGCAATCCACGGCCTTTCACAAGCCGAAAGACGGCGTTTTGCAAGCCCGCTTTATTTCCATGAAAAAAGTATTTTGCACGATAAGAGTTGGAGCTAACGGATTAATTTACTATTTTTGCCGCCAAAACCGACAAATACACGTAATATGGAACTACCGACAATGCCGCTGACAGAGTTGGCCAAGCTTACAGGCTCGGCCATACTTGACAGCGACTTGCTGCTCTTCGACAACCTTGACAGCTTCCCAATGCACTCCGAGCCGAAACGCACAAGCAACATCATCGTGGCCCTGTGCCTTGAGGGACTGTCGAAATACACGGCCAACACGGTTGAACACAACGTAGGGCCTGACGACGTGCTCATCATACACGACGGACAAGTGGTTGACAACTTCACGATAGGCCCGCACCAGCAGTGCGTCGGCCTGATGATGTCGCCAAGCTTTTTCCAGGACGTACTCAAGGACATACACGAGCTGTCGTCGCTCATAATCTTCTCGCGCAGCCACCCGGTGCTGCGCCTCACGCCCCACGAAAGGGAGTGTATGCTTGAATATTACAGGCTCGTGAAGGCCAAGGTGGCCGACACGGAGAACGAGCTTCGCCGCCAGGTGGTGCTCCACCTCACATCGGCCATGGTCTGCGAGCTGTGCAACGCCATACGCAGACTGTCAGGCTGCCAGGGCGAAAAGCAGATGAGGGCTGAAAAAATCTTCGCCGACTTCATACGCCTTGTCGAGCAGAACTACAAGACGGAGAGGCGCGTAGGATGGTACGGAGAGCAGATGTGCATATCGCCGAAGTACCTGTCGGAAACGGTGAAGACCGTCAGCCGGCGCTCGCCCAACGAGTGGATTGAGAACTATGTCACCATGGAGCTGCGCGCCCTGCTGCGCAACACCACGAAGAGCGTTAAGGAGATAGCTAAGGAGATGAACTTCTCCAACCAGTCGTTCCTCGGCAAGTACTTCAAGGAACACGTCGGGATGTCACCCGTATCTTACCGGAAATCGTAGCTTTCAGTTGGCAAGGGCGAGAGACAAGCTGACAAGGAACGGGCATAAAAGAGCCTGTCTTTTAACAGTAATGCCGCACTCTGATGCGGCATTACTGTTAAATAATGTCCCGCTTGCGCCTGACGCCATATTTACATGCCATCACAAGCTGGCACAAAAACTATTGAAGAGCCGCAAAAATGCTGTCTTTCGTAAACAGGGTCGTGTTCAATGGGAATGCAGGTACTATAAAATCAAATTCCATTAAACAGTAAGCGCCACCCTGTCTGGAGATACTCAACACCATAGGACTCACATGCGACCGTACCGATAGCAAGAGACGGCCATTTCACCGCTCGCGGAACGCCTTGGCGACGGCTGCAAGCTCGTCGTACCACTCACGCCCGAAGCGGCGCACGAGCGGTTCTTCAAGGAACTCGTAGACGTACAGGCCAAGCTCCTCGCCCTTCTTCCGTGCCGCCGCGCAGACGCTCCAGCGGTGGTAGTTGAGGGCCGTCAGACCGTTGGAAAGGCGTTTTTCGCGTATCGGGTAGAGGGCGCAGCTGATGGGTTTGCAGAACCCGGAGCGGCCTTCACGGAAGGCTTTTTCGAGCAGGCAGAGGCAAAGGCCGTTCTCGTGGCAGGTAAACACGCAGTCGCGACCGTCCACAATGCTCGTCACAAGGTCGCCGTCGACATCGTTGTAGGCCACGCCCTGACGGTCGACCACAGCCTGCGCACCGGCCGACATCTGCGGCCACACCTCGTCAAGAGAGGCTTCAATTTCGCCGATTTCATCGAGACTGACAGGCGCTCCGGCCTCACCCTCGACGCAACACGCACCCTTGCACGCATCAAGGTCGCAGCAAAAGCGCTCCGTTATTATGTCGGACGACAGGAGAACGTCGCCCACTTGAAGGATAGAACTTTGGTAATTCATAATTCACATTTGGACAATTCATAATTCACAATTCATAGTTCATAATTCGGCTGACGCCGTTGTAAACATCCGGTTATCATTAATGACAATGACGTATGCCCAATTATGAACTATGAATTGTGAATTATGAATTAAAAAATCTACCATTTTATCGGCTCTATGCCGTACTTTTCAAGATACTGGTTGGCAAGACTGAAATGATGGTTGCCGAAGAAACCGCGGTAGGCCGACAGCGGAGAGGGATGGGCCGAGCGCAGGACGAGATGGCGCGAGGTATCGATAAGCGGTGCCTTGCCTTGCGCATAGCTGCCCCAGAGGATGAACACCACGTGCTCGCGGCCTGCCGACACTGCGCTGATTGCGGCGTCGGTAAACTCCTCCCAGCCGTGACGCTGATGGCTTCCGGCGGCATGTTCGCGCACGGTCAGCGTGGCGTTGAGCATCAGTACGCCCTGCTCCGCCCACCGGGTGAGGTTTCCGCTCTGCGGAATTGGCGCCCCGGTGTCATCGTGTATCTCCTTGAATATGTTGGCAAGAGACGGCGGAAAGGGCACTCCATCGTTCACAGAGAAGCACAGTCCGTGAGCCTGCCCCGGCTCATGGTAGGGGTCCTGGCCGAGCAGGACAACCTTCACGCGGTCGAACGGGCACAGGTTGAAGGCGTTGAAGATGAGCCGCCCCGGCGGATAACACCTGCCCCGACGGTACTCGTCGTGTACGAAGGCCGCCAAAGCGGCGAAATAAGGCCTGTCGAACTCCGCTCCAATGCGGCCTTTCCAGCTCTCGTCAATCTTTACGTCCATTATCCGTCAGTTTTTTAACAATATGCAAAAATACTCCTTTTTCTTGTAAATGCAAAGGCAAATGGCAATGCAACCAATTTCTTTTGACAAACTTTTTCTTTTCTGGATGCCGCATCGGCGTGCGGCATGACAATTACCGAGAGCCTCATTTGCAACAAAATAAAAACAGGTAATCAAGCTCCCTCCCTTCGGGAGGGCTGGGGTGGGTTTTTCATTGACGGTCTTTCGCATTGCAAAAGACCGTCAAACGCAAGGCAAAAGGCCGTGTTTCGCGACGCGAAACACGGCCTTTTGCAATTCACTGGATGTCAAGCGGTTACGCCTTCTGTTGCGTATCGTCACGCAGGTTGTCGATAAACAGGAGCAGACGGTTGGTTATGTTGACATCGCTCACGCCGCTGTCGAAGTCGAGCGAGAGTATGTTCATGTCGGGGAAAAACGCCTTAATCTTCTTCTCTATGCCCTTGGAAACGATGTGGTTGGCTATGCAACCGAACGGCTGCAGGCTCACAACGCTGCGCACTCCCTGCCTTGCGCACGACATGATTTCAGCCGGAAGCAGCCAGCCTTCACCGAACTGGGCGCTCAGGGTGATTACCTTGCGCGCCTCGTCGGCCTCGGCAAAGATGTCGTTGAACGGCGTGAAATGGCGGAAAGCGGATGCGGACTTGTTCACACGGTCGATGTGCTTGCGGATATATTTGTACATTATGCCGTAGATGAAGCTGGCAACGGTCTTGCGGCTGATGTGCTCCTGCTCGTCAACACGCTTGTTGACAAAGCTCTGCATGAAGAAGTCGAGCAGCAGCGGAGGCACTATCTCAACGCCCTGGGATATGAGCCAGTCGGTCACGTTCTTCTGGGCGAAGGGGTTGAACTTGAGGAATATCTCGCCCACCACGCACACCTTGGGGCACACGCGGTCGGAACATGCGTTGTCAAACTCCACCGCCGCCATGCCGAGATAGCTCAAAAGGTCGTCGTGGCGGCCCTCAAGTATGAGGCTCTCACCGGCCTGAAGGTACAAGTCGCGCAACCTTGCGGCCTGTCCCGGCTTCTTTTCCCGCACCACGGTGGCGTAATAGAACTTGGCGATGCAGTCGCTGTAAAGCACGGAATACAGCGCGATGGGCAGCAGTTTCAGCCAGTTGACGCGGAAACCCGACTGCTTGTTGCCGATGGAACCGCCGAAAGTGAACGCCACTACGGGCACTGAGCCGTAACCGGCATCGACCAGCGCCTTCTTAATCAGCGCGACATAGCTGCTCGCGCGGCACTGTCCGCCGGTCTGGGTCATGGCCACTGCGGTAGTGGCAGGGTCGTACTTTCCACTCTCGAACGCCTTTACTATGTCGCCGACGATGAGCGTCGCCGGATAGCATACTTCGTTGTTGGCGAACTTCAAGCCCCATTCGCACGACTCGGTGTCGCTCAACGGCAGGTTCTCAACGTCGTATCCGGCCACCTTCATGATGGCGGGGATGAGCGGAGAGATGAACGGTGTGAAGTAAGGAACAAGTATCTTGCGGCCCCGGCAGGCACTGTCAAACTCGGGAGTAGTCACAAACCTGCCCTCTTCCCTGCCGCGTTTGCCGCCGTCGCCGGCGAGTTTCAGGCTCTCCATAAGCGAGCGTACACGCAGCTTCATCGAGCCTATGTTGTTTATGTCGTCGAGCTTCAGCAGGGTAAGAGCCTTGCCGTGGCGCATCAGCATGTCGCGTATCTCGTCGGTGAGGAAGGCGTCCGGGCCGCAGCCGAACGACGTCATCTCGACAAACTCGACGCCATCCTGCCCGGCACACCACTTCGCCGCCTCCATGATTCGGTTGGGGTAAGCCCACTGGGGCAGGTAATGCGCATCGTCGATGACGCTTTTCCGTCCCCTTACAATGTCGTCGGTGAGCACGTAAACGCCCATGTCGGCCAGCATGTCAGACACACCGTGCTGTATCAGCATGTCGGCATGGTAAGGCCTTCCGGCAAGTAGTATAGCCATCGCTCCTTTCTCCCTGGCTTTCCGCAGGATATAGGCGTTGTATCCGGCAATGTCCTTTACGTATGCGTCTTGAGCGTTGCAGGCACGGCTGAAGGCGCGGCTTGCGGTGTTGTCGTCAATCCCAAGCGTGGCAAGATATGCGCAACACTGTTTGAAAAGCAGCTTCTTGTCCTTGAAACTGATGGTAGGCGAGTCGATGGGTACTCCCCCGCCCTGCACTCCTTTGACAACTTCGGCGTAACCGGTGACAATCGGACAGTTGTAGCTGTTCTGCCCTCCGTCCTGCCGTTCATAAACAACGAACGGCATGAAGATGCGGTCAACGCGGCTGTCGATGAGGTCTTGCACATGGCTGTGCACCAACTTGGCCGGGAAACAGATGTTGTCAGACATCACCATGCACGCACTTTGCTCGTAGCTTGCGAACTCGGAGCGCGACGAAAGGCGCACTCCTATCCCGCAATTGGTGAACAGCGTGTGCCAGAAAGGATAGTCCTCGTACATGTTAAGGCAACGGGGAATGCCTATGGTAACGGCCGGTGTGCCCTTTACAGGCTCGCGGTCGAAGAGCAGGCTGTTCTTCTTTTCGTAGGCGTTCATGCCTTTTTCAGCCTTGTCTCCGCCTCCGTTGGCAAACACCCGTTCGCAACGGTTGCCCGAAAAGTAGTCCTGTCCGTTGTCAAAACGGTAACGCACAACGAGACACTGGTTGTCGCAGCCCTTGCAATGGAGCGTCCGCGAGGTGTAGCCGGCCTTCGCCAGCATGTCGTCAAGCCTCACTCCGCTGCGGCTGTAACGCTTGGCGTAGAGGGCGCAGCCGTATGCTCCCATCAGCTCGGGCATGTCGCAACGCGCCACTTCAACGCCCGACAGCAGCTCCAAGGCGCGCACCACGGCGTCGTTACGCATCGTTCCGCCCTGCACCACGATATGTTTTCCAAGCTGGGACACGTCCCTTAGCTTGAGCACTTTGTACAGACAGTTCTTCACAACGGAGTAAGCCAGGCCGGCGGCGATGTCGGCCACGGTGGCGCCTTCACGCAAAGCCTGCTTCACTTTCGAGTTCATGAACACCGTGCAGCGTGTTCCCAAGTCGCACGGAGCCTCCGCACGGCATGCCAACGAGGCGAACTCGGCGGCCGTATAGCCCAAGGTCTTGGCGAAAGTCTCGATGAACGAGCCGCAGCCCGACGAGCAGGCTTCGTTTATTTCGATGCGGTCGATAATGCCGTTGGCCACGAACATGGCCTTCATGTCCTGTCCGCCGATGTCGAGGATGAACGAAACGTCGGGGTCGAGGCTGTGCGCCGCCATGTAATGCGCTATCGTCTCGACGATGCCACCGTCAAGTTTGAAGGCGGCCTTGACAAGGTCTTCGCCGTAGCCTGTGGAGCAACTGCCCTTCACATAAAGCGTAGCGCCGACGCGGAGGCACTCCTCCTGAAGTTTCAGAAGCCCCTCCTCGACCGCCTTTACGGGGTTTCCCTTGTTGGCGGAATAATATGAATAGAGCACGCGCGACGACGTGTCGGTAACTATGACCTTAGTAGTGGTCGAGCCGGAGTCGATGCCTATGTACACATCCTGCACCCCTTTGCCCAGCCGGGCGGCCTCAACCTTGTGGCGCGACATGCGTCCGAGCCACGCCGAATAGTCCCCTTCGCCGCCGAACACAGGCTTCAGGGCGTTGTCGTTGCGGCCTTTGCCTGTGCCGGAAGCGGCTATTGCTTCGATGAAACCGGGCAAATTGCGCGGTTGTTCGCCGTCGTCAACGGAAAGAGCCGCGCCCAATGCCGGCAACAATGCGCCATTTTCAGGCAGTATTATGTCATCGTCAGAGAGCGAAAGATAGTCCTTGAACGCTTTGCGCAGCGCCGGAAGGAACGTCAGCGGACCGCCGCACATCAGCACGGGCGGCTTGATTTCGCAGCCGTGGGCCAGCGTAACGACGGTCTGCACGGCAACGGCGTGCAGTATGGAGGCGGCGATGTCGGCCTTGCTTACGTTCTTTGCGATGAGGTTCTGTATGTCAGTCTTGCAGAAAACGCCGCACCGCGACGCTATGGGATAAGTGCGTTCAGCCTGCATGGCGAGCCTTCCAAGCTCGTCAACACCCACGTCGAGGAGCACCGCCATCTGGTCGATGAACGCCCCGGTGCCGCCTGCGCAGTTGCCGTTCATGCGCAGGTCGGAAGCCCATCCGTCACGGAAGAACACCACCTTGGCGTCCTCTCCGCCTATGTCGATTAGCGAAACGGACTCCGGATGGTATTGCTGTACGGCCTTGGTGGCGGCCACCACTTCCTGGACGAACGGCAGGGAGCACTTCTCGGCGAAGCCCATGCCCACCGAGCCGGTAAGCCTTACGCAGGCGTCAGCCGGGCCGCAGGCCGCCTGCAGCTCGCCAAGCATTCGCACAACCACATCGCGTGCGTTGGCGTTGTGCCGCCCGTAACGGGTAAAAAGCACTTCGCCCGTATCACCGACGGCGGCCACCTTGACCGTTGTTGAGCCTATGTCGATACCTATTTTTATCATTCCTGCAATAAAAATTTCTTCTTATCAAGGTGCAAAGTTACAAAAATGTGTCTGTTACAGGCAATCTTATACCGAGAAAAAATGTCCTAAAACACACATTAAGCACGATAAAAAAGCACGTCCGCCACGGTTTTCACAACCTTGGCGGACGTACAGAATGTCCTTTATCGGGTATATGCGGCGGTAAAAGTCCGGCTGAAACCGTATAACCTTATAACCGCATAACCTTAAAACCTTATCAGATATTGTCCTCGATGAGGTTTTCGCCGGTCATGTCGGCAGGCTGCTCAAGCCCCATGATGTGGAGTATTGAGGGAGCCACGTCGGCCAGGCGTCCGTTCTTCACCGTCGCGCTGTTGTTGTCGGTGACGTAGATGAAGGGCACGGGGTTGAGCGAGTGCGCCGTGTTGGGCGTGCCGTCGGCGTTGATGGCGTTGTCGGCGTTGCCGTGGTCGGCTATGATTATGGCCTCGTAGCCGTTAGCCTTGGCGGCCTCAATCACGTCGTGTACGCAGTGGTCAACGGCCCATACGGCCTTGGCGATGGCGTGGTAAACGCCGGTGTGGCCCACCATGTCGCCGTTGGCGAAGTTAACCACGATGAAGTCGTACTCCTGCGTGTTGATTGCTCCCACGAGCTTGTCTTTCACCTCGTATGCGCTCATTTCGGGCTTCAGGTCGTATGTGGCTACCTTGGGCGACGGAACGAGTATGCGGTCCTCGCCTTCGTAGGGAGCTTCGCGGCCTCCGTTGAAGAAGAACGTCACGTGGGCGTACTTCTCCGTCTCCGCCGTGTGCAGCTGTTTCTTGCCCTGCTTGCTGAGGTATTCGCCGAGAGTGTCCTCCACGTTCTCCTTGGGGAAGAGGATGTGGACGCCCTGGAACGATGCGTCATACGGCGTCATGCAGTAATACTGCAGGTCTTTTATGGTGTGCATGCCTTCCTCCGGCATGTCCTGCTGGGTCAACACCTGCGTAAGTTCCTTTGCGCGGTCGTTGCGGAAGTTGATGAATATCACCACGTCGCCCTCCTGGATGGTGCCGTCAACGGTGGAGTTGTTGATTGGCTTCACAAATTCGTCGGTCACGCCGTCGGCATAGCTCTCTTCCATTGCGCGCACCATGTCGTCGGCCTGCTTGCCCTTGCCCTCTACGAGCAGGTCGTAAGCCTCCTTCACGCGCGCCCAGCGCTTGTCGCGGTCCATGGCGTAGAAGCGGCCGATGATGCTCGCCACGTGTGCGCCGTTCTGCTTGCAAACGTCCTCAAGCTGGCGGATAAAGCCCGCGCCGCTCTTCGGGTCGGTGTCGCGTCCGTCCATGAAGCAGTGTACGTAAACGTCTTTCAGGCCGTACTCCTTGCCTATCTCTACGAGCTTGAACAGGTGGTCGAGTGACGAGTGCACGCCGCCGTCGGAAGTAAGTCCCATGAGGTGGAGCTTCTTGCCCGTCTTCTGCGCGTAGCTGTATGCGTTGACTATTTCGGGGTTCTTCAATATTGAGCCGTCCTTGCAGGCGCGGTTGATTTTCACGAGGTCCTGATAAACAATGCGTCCTGCGCCGATATTGAGGTGTCCCACCTCCGAGTTGCCCATCTGTCCGTCAGGCAGACCTACGTCTTCGCCCGAAGCCTGCAGCTGAGAGTGGGGGCTTACAGCGTTAAGATAATCAAGATAAGGAGTAGGCGTATTGAAGATTACGTCGCCTTCACCGTGCTTTCCGATACCCCATCCGTCGAGTATCATCAATAATGCTTTCTTTGCCATAATCTGTAAAAACTTAAAAAAACTGATGCAAAGTTAGTGCAAGCCGAGAGAAATACAAAATAAATGGGAGAGAAACGAGCAAAAAAATTATCAAAACAAAGCAACCTAAGACCCACCCCAGCCCTCCCGAAGGGAGGGAGCTTGATTACTGTCAGTTCGGTATAAGGTAATAACTCGTAAATATTAGAATTTATCCTCTGTAGGGACATAATTCATTATGTCCGAACGCCGCGAAGAGGCGTATAAATAAGGCGGAACAAAATAATACGTTCTTTCTGAACGTTCGGGCATAATAAATTATGCCCCTACAAAAAGTGTATGCTTATATCGAACTCACGTTGATTACCGTTGCCAATTGTATTCGACACATATTAGCAAAAGCCGGTTAAGCTCCCTCCCTTCGGGAGGGCTGGGGTGGGTCTTTAATTGGATTGAGAGTTGAGAATTGTGAATGGAGAATTATGATTACCTTAGAGGTTGCTTGTTAGCGAAGGTAATCATAATTCTCCATTCACAATTCTCAACTCTCAATCCAAAACACGGCAAATTGGATGGTAAAAGGCCATCTATTGCACGCTAAAAGGCCACCTTTCGCACTGCGAAAGGTGGCCTTTTGATAACTCGTTGGCAATCAGCCGGTTGCCAACTGCAAAATTCCTGCCCACTTTATCAGTCCTATCGGCCTTATAAGCCCTATTCATCAATAGGGTGAATAGGCCAAATAAGCCTGATAAGACCAATACCCACAGCCAGCAAAAGCATACCAAGCTCCCTCACTTCGGGAGGGTTGGGGTGGGTTCTCCCTCTGCTTGGGGTGGCTCGTGGGTTGCTGCTTGGTGGGTCGTAGTTTATTGTCTTGAGCCTTTACTTCGCGTTAATCTCCTTCAGCAGGCGGTCGGCGTGGCCCCACTTGTCCATCATGTAGAGCACGTAGCGTATGTCAACGCCGATGCAGCGGGCGAGGTTCTTCTCGAAGTAGATGTCGCTCGAGAGGCTGTCCCAGTTGCCGTCGAAGGCCAGGCCGATAAGCTCGCCCTTGCCGTTGAACATCGGCGAACCGCTGTTGCCGCCCGTTATGTCGTTGTTTGTCAGGAAGCAGAGCTGCATCTTGCCCGTTGTCTTGTCCTGGTATTTGCCGAAGTCGGTTGCCGAAAGCAGCTCGTGCATTATCGGCTCGGCAAAGTAGTCGGGCATGTTGTCGCCGTGCTTCATCTTCTCCACGATGCTCTCGGCCGTGGTGTAATAGCCCGAGGGCGAGCCATTCATGGTGAAGCCGCCCACACGTCCGTAGCTGAGGCGCATCGTCATGTTGGCGTCGCTGTAGTGAGGCAGGTCCTGCTCCATCTGAAGACGTGCCGCACAGAGGTAACGCTCCTGGACGTCGATGGAATCGGATGTTTTCGCCAGTGCCTCGCGCTGCTCGCCAAGATACTCCTGAAGGCTCATGCCCAGCTGCACGCCAAGGTCTTCGTTAAAGCTCTTTTTGTTGAAATAAAGCTTCTTGCCGTTCTTCATCAGCACTGACTTCTTGTACAGATAGTTGACGTAAGCCGTATAGTCGCCGCCGAACTTCTCGTCAACCGTCTTGTAGAACGACGGCAGGTATTCGGGAGTTACATGCTCGCGGTAGTTCTTCATAAGCGCCGCAAGCACCTCCTTGTCAAGCGCCTCGTCCCACGTGTCGCTGTTGTCCTCGAACTCGATGTACTGCTTTTCGGGCTTGCCTTCAGGCCCTTTCACCTCCATGCCGTTGCCGGCCTTGAGGGCACGGGTAACGAGTTCGCTCGTTCCGCGGAACGTCTCGCTCCAATAATAGAACGCGCGCATACGCTCGAAACGGTCGCCGTAATACTTTGCAAGGCGGTCGAAGTCAAGCTGTCCCTTGAGATACCCTGTAGTGTTCTGCCAGTGGCGCAGGCGCAGCTCGTAAGCCTGCTTCTGTTCGATGATGCCGATGGAATCGATACATTTGTTCATTCCCATTGAGTTCTTCCAGTAGTTTGCGCTCTGTGCGAACTTGGAGTCGTACTTGATGCGCACGGCCTCGTCGGCGCGCATGTGGCGCTGCATTATCTCCTGCTTCAGCCCGCGCACCTGTACACGTGTGGCATTGCCCGCGTCGCGCATCTCCCTGATGCCGTAAGACGAGAGGTAACGCTCCGTGCTTCCGGGATAACCGATTGTCATGGCGAAGTCGCCGTCCTTGTATCCCTGCAGCGATACGGGCGCCCACTTCGACGGACGGTAGGGCACGTTGTTCTCCGAGTACTCCGCCGGGCCGTTGGTTTCAGGGTCGGCGTATATGCGGAACACACTGAAGTCACACGTCTGGCGCGGCCACATCCAGTTGTCGGTCTCGCCTCCGAACTTGCCCATAGACTTAGGTACGGTGAAGACGAGGCGCACGTCGGGGAAAAGCCTGTACGTAGTGGCGAAATACTGGTTGCCCTCATAGTACGGGTCAATCTCCACGTGGAGCGTCTTCTCGATTTTCTTCACCGAGTCAGTCATCAGCGTTGCTATCGAATCAATCAGCTCCGACTGCTTCTCGTAAGGCATGCTGTGTATGCCCAGCGCCTCGAGACGCGCCGTAACGTCCTGCTGTTCAACCATGAAGCTGACAAAAAGGTTCTCGTTAGGCAGCTCGTCCTTGTAGTCCTTGGCATAGAAACCGTCCTTCATGTAGTCGTGTTCCACGGTCGAATGGCTGCGGATAGCCTCGAAACCGCAGTGGTGGTTGGTAAAGACAAGGCCGTCGGGCGACACTACCACGCCCGAGCAGAAGCCTCCGAACAGCACCACCGAGCCTTTCACCGCGTCGTCGGCAGAGTAAAGGCTCTCGTAAGGAAGGCTGTATCCGTAAGCCTTCATCTGGTCATAAACCGCCTGGGGCAGGTTGTACAAGGTCCACATTCCCTCGTCGGCCTTCACCGGCAAAAGGGTAAGCAGGCCGAGAATCAATAAAGATAACTTTTTCATTGTGTATTGTTTTTAGATGGTTATACGGTCTTAAGGTTATACAGTTATGCGGTTTTGGGGTTATGAAGTCGTTTTTTCAGGTTATGAGGTCTTACGGTTTTAAGGTTATGCGGTGTGCATCAATGCCTTTCCTACCTTCTCACCCTCTCACTTTCTCACCCTTTTCATGATTTGCCCAAGCGGAAAGTCGAGCTTGACTATCATCGCGGCGAAGAGCGCAAGCAGCACCGTGTTCGCCCCGATGGCCGCCCACGACGGCATGGAAGCGTTCGCCCAGCGCATCAATACGCAGAGAACCGCAGCCACGACGACGTACCGCGCGATTGCGGACAGCGGGTAATTGATTTTGTAGTGACGCTGTCCTACGAAGTAAGAGAGCAGCATCGACGTGGCGTAACCGGCAAATCCGGCCCACGCACATGCCATATAGCCGTAGCGCGGCACAAAGATTACATTGACGGCGATGAGCACCAGGCAGCCGGCTCCCGAGAACCAGGCACCCCAGATGGTCTTGTCGATGAGCTTGTACCAGAACGACAGGTTGAAGTAAACGCCCATCATGATTTCCGCCGCCATGACTATCGGCACTACATCGAGTCCTTCCCAGTAGTCACGCCCTATGAGATGCTTCAGTATGTCCATGTAACCCACCACCGCAAGGAAGGCCAGCAGGGTGAAGATAACAAAGTATTTCATCGCCTTGGCGTAAGTGTCGCGGTTGTCCTTGTCCTTCGACTTGCCGAAGACAAACGGCTCGTAAGCGTAGCGGAAGGCCTGCGTTATCATGGCCATAATCATCGCTATCTTGCTGGCCGCACCGTAAATGCCGAGCTGCGCGTGGGCGTCGGCACCTTTATATATATAAGGAAAGAGGATTTTGTCTGCCGTCTGGTTCAATATCCCGGCAATGCCGAGCACCAAAATCGGCCACGAATAGCCGAGCATACGGCGCAAAAGGGCGCGGTCGAAGACGTAACGGAAGCCCGTAAGTTCCTTCAACAGCAGGAGCATCAGCATGCCGGAGCAGAACAGGTTGATGTAGAACGCATAGCCTACGCCCACCTCCGGCGAATAAATATTGCCCACAACGCCCTCTCCTCCCGTGCTTTCGTACCACGCAGGGAGCACGAGGAAGAACACAAGATTTAGCGCGATGGACATTATTATGTTGGCAAGTTTCAGGGCGGCGAACTTCACCGGTCTCTTCTTATACCGCAGATAGGCGAACGGTATGCACTGGAACGCGTCCAAGGCCACCGTCACCGCCATCACCCATATATACGAAGGATGGTCGGCATAGCCCATGGCCGCCGATATGGGCGAAATGAACGTGAACACAAGCACTACGAACACGAGCGACGTGAAGCCTACCGACACAAGCGTGGTGGAGTAAACTTTCTGCGGGTCTTCGCCCTCCTTGTTGGCGAAGCGGAAGAAAGTAGTCTCCATTCCATACGTCAGTATGACAAGCAGCAGCGCCGTATAAGCATACACGTTGGTAATAACGCCGTAGCCGCCGCTTGCCGCCGACAGCGTAGCCGTGTACAAAGGCACGAGCAGGTAATTGAGAAACCTGCCCACGATGCTGCTCAAACCGTAGATTGCAGTGTCTTTAGCTAAAGAGGATAAACTTGCCATAATATATTATCCTTTATTTTTTAACGCGGCTACCATTCTTGTAGGGACATAATTCATTATGTCCGAACGTTCTGGAAAGAACGTATCCTATCATCCTCAAGAACATACTCATACGCCCCTTCGTGGCGTTCGGACATAATGAATTATGTCCCTACAAAAACTGATTGCCGTTACTTTTCCATATTTTTATCGTATTTTATTTATTTCAATGTATATTTCGTCAGTATTGGCAGCATGATATTCATTCATCTTGTCATAAATCCAACGTTCCGGATTGACTGTAACGTAATTGTTTACAAAGTCAAACATACGCTGGTTTCTTATTATAACATCGTAAAAAGAACGCTGCCATAGCCTCATGTCAAAAGCCGCCCATCCTTTTGCCTCAATTCCCTTGCGATATTGACGCGAAGTTATGGCCTTGAATTGCCGCATCACCTCGGATATATTCTGATTATTCCCGTTAATCAATATGGCATGTACATGATTGGGCATCACCACACTATTTGATATATCAAGGCCGCTGAAACGCTCAGTAAGACTTCCCATGCAACTCTCAACCATGCGTCCGGCAGCATTCAGATGCAGCCTGTCTCCTTGAACTTTACCAAACAATTCGCGCCTTCCTTCGGTCACAACCGTAATAAAATAACATCCGGCATCAGAGTAATCATATCCCTTTATCCGCAAGTTTTTATGGTTTGGCAATATATCCATACGTTAAAAGAACAAATAACACACCGCTATCGCCGCCGCTACTCCTGCCAAATCGGCCAGCAGGCCGCAGGCTACGGCGTGCCGGGTGTAGCGTACGCCGACGCTGCCGAAGTACACCGCGAGGATGTAAAAGGTCGTGTCGGTGGAGCCTTGGAAGATGCAGCTGAGGCGGCCGACGAACGAGTCGGCGCCGTATGTGGCCATCGCGTCCACCATCATGCCGCGCGCGCCGCTGCCCGAGAGGGGCTTCATCAGAGCCGTTGGCAGTGCGCCGACGAACGAGGTGTCGCCGCCGCAGGCCTCAACCACCCACGCTATGCCGTCAACCACGGCGTCCATCGCGCCCGAAGCGCGGAAAACGCCGATTCCAACGAGGATTGCCACTAAGTAAGGTATTATGCGCACGGCGGTCGTGAAGCCGTCTTTCGCGCCGTCGATGAAGGCATCATACACATTCACACGCTTCCTCATGCCTGCCAATATGAAGCCCACGATGACGCACATCAGCAGTATGTTGGCCGCCAAGGTGCTCACAACGTTCATCCGTTCCTTGTCCATCGAGCCGAACAGCCATATCACCGCCGCGACGGCAAGGCTCATTCCGCCGAGCGTCAGCAGCATCGTGCGGTTCAGCAGGTTGATGCGCTGGTACAGGCTGGTGACTATCACGCCCGCCAGGGTTGAGAAGAACGTGGCTATCAGTATGGGAATGAACACGTCAGTCGGCTGCGCCGCGCCCATCTGCGCACGGTAGACGAGTATCGACACGGGTATTATCGTCAGTCCCGACGTGTTCAGCACGAGGAACATTATCATCGGGTTGGTGGCCGTGTCCTTCTTGGTATTGAGGCTTTGCAACTGCTCCATCGCCTTCAGCCCCATCGGAGTGGCGGCGTTGTCAAGACCAAGCATGTTGGCCGCGATGTTCATGAATATCGAGCCTGTGGCCGGATGGCCCTTCGGTATGTCTGGAAACAGCTTGGTGAACACGGGGCTTAGCACCCTTGCCAGGGCGTTGACAACGCCTCCGCGCTCGCCAATCTTCATCACGCCAAGCCACAGCGACAGCACGCCCGTCAGCCCGAGGGAAATCTCGAAGGCCGTCTTGGCCGACGAGAACGTGGAGTTCATCATGGCCGGAAACACCTCGGTGTCGCCCATGAAGAGCAGCCTCGCCAGTCCTACAACGAACGCGATGAGGAAAAACGCTATCCAAATATAGTTCAATACCATACAATTTGCAAAGATAGTGCAAGCCGAGCGAAATGCAAAATAAATGGGAGTGAAAATGAAAGACCCACCCCAGCCCTCCCCAAGGGAGGGAGCTTAGAATGCTTTTTTATTCAGCTTATCTGGCCTATCAGCCCCATCAGCCCTATCAAATAATAGGACTTATAGGCCAGATAAGGCCAATAGATTTGGCAGCTTGTCTTGTCCTGGCAAAAGTTGACACATTTATGAACAATAAAAAATGTGTAAAACAAAGCGAAAGAGTCCAACAAAGTACAGCGATGAGTTCAAATTGAGCGTCCTTCGTGAGTATTACTCGTCAGGCATGAGCAAGCGCAAGTGTGCAAAGAAGTATGGCCTGTGTAATCCGACGTTATTGTCG